>Ga0214543_1004788_pt1 | contig 25446 bp, 10 predicted proteins | sample CNSS2metaG_FD_160094 | JGI IMG/M metagenome (GOLD analysis project Ga0214543, IMG submission 160094) | Root nodule microbial communities from cowpea collected in UCLA plant growth center, Los Angeles, California, USA - CNSS2 | ecosystem: Host-associated > Plants > Roots > Nodule | place: USA... | reverse complement strand
GCGCGTGGTGGTGGCTGGAGGCGCGACGAGACTGCGGTGGCTGGTGGAGGCTCGCGTGGAGGCTCGCGTGGTGGTGGCTGGAGGCGCGACGAGACTGCGGTGGCTGGTGGAGGCTCGCGTGGAGGCTCGCGTGGTGGTGGCAGGAGGCTCGTGTGGTGGCAGGAGGCTCGCGTGGTGGTCGCCGGAATTTGCAGAGGAGAGAAATGGCAGCTGCGCGCGCGAGGAAGAAGGGGTTCTGTTTTTGAGCCCTAATTAAACGATATGGCCTCGGTTCCACGCAGAACCGAGGCATATAACCACTCTTTGGCCTCGGTTTCCTAACACCCGAGGCCTATCACCCCTCTTTGGCACCGGCTTCTCCCAACCGAAGCCTATAGTTCAACCTTTTGGCTTCGGGTTTTCTTAACCGAGGCCTATCAGCCCTCTTTGGCACCGGTTTCCTAAGAACCGAGGCCTAAAGATGCATTTGGCACCGGTTTTTGACTGAACCGAGGCCTATAAGTTCCCTTTAATTTCAAAATTGCCACCGCCTCCTTATAGGCTTCGGTTCCGCCATAACCGAGGCCTATAAGGCGAGGTAAAATCCCAAATCTGCACTAGTGGGGGAAACTCTTGATAAAAAATGGAATCACCACCTTTTTCATCTCCTACCGAACCATTTTTAAACTTAGGTTAAGTATGTTTTGGTCCTTAGACTATAACGTGATTTTGACTTTCGTCTCTATCTCAAACTTTGATCTTGTCTGGTGTACATACTAAAGAAATGCATGCATGTAATCTTTTTCGCCCAATGAGGTTAATTGTTTTTTTTTTGTGAGAGAAATGACGCTGACCTTTTAAGATGTTGAAAGGAGAGGAACTTGTGGACTGCATCCAACATGATTTGTTGTTTCTCACATAAAAAAATAGTTAATGGCATTGGTGAAAAGGATCACATTCATGTATTTCTTATGTATGAGGACCTAACAAGATTAAAGTTTGAAATAGAAACGAAAACCAAAATCGAGTTATAGTTTAAAGACAAAAAACATAGTTAACCCATAAACTTAATAGCACATGACAATACAAAATGATTACCCTTAGTCAACTATATAAATATTATCTTCTTAACATATCAAATATGTTATATAAAAAATAATCCTAAAAAAATCTATTTCTGAAACTGTCCCATGAAAGGACATAACCCTTAATAGTCATAATTTGTTTCATCCCCCCTTCACCATAACTCAAAGTCATTTTTTAACATAAACACAACATAAGATAACCTTTTCTCATTTGAACACTATATGACATCAAAGATTTTTTCCATATCTCTAGTCATTTTGTTTGCTTGTTCTAAACTAGATTGTCCATTGAATTTAAGAGGTTTATATCTCATTAACTCACCAATGCCATCAAATGCATGATGGTGAACTAATGGAGCTTTCTCAATTGCTCGTCTAACAATCTCAAGATGATTATGAAATACAAGATCATGTGTCATGATGACACTCTGTTATTCTAATGCAATATCTGTCATCTTTATGGCTCGTGCCATCTACAATATATCTATTGTAGGAGGGGAAGTACAAGGACATTGTGCCATCTTCAACACATAAATAGATAAGATTAGAAATTTACACACACTATTATAATCAAATTCTTTCATTACTTCGAACACATTTTCATACAATAAAACATATTGATAACCATTCTACATAGGTTTAACTAAGATTTAAATTGCTATAATATTATTAATGTTGTGCACCATTTAATATAGTATATTAGTTTATAGATATAATAATAGGTTTAATTACTATTTTTGATTCGTATGTTTTGGACTTCGATTCGTTTTCGTCTCAATATTTGTTTTTGGTTCAACCAAGTTTCATTATATGTTAAATTGATTCATTGTGCTCCCCTATGTTAAATTAGTGTTAACTTTATTTGGAAGGTAATCACATGGCAGTCGAATAAAAGGCTTAATTAGTAGTTCGGTCAATATATTTTTCTTCTGACTCAATTAAGTCCTTATAGTTTTTACATGGAGATAATGTGATCCCTTTTCTATTAGAGTTGTCCTCCATGAACACTAGGAACAAATCTAAAAGCCACAACTGGGTTCATGTGTTCATCTCTGATGATGTTGTAAACAAATCAAAGATCTTGGGTTTGTGGTCTTGGATCTAAAAGAGTCATTTTTGGATCTGAATGGGACAATTTCAGTGGGATTTTATCTCTATAGAAGAAAGGGTTAGAAAGAAAAAAGAAAGTTTGGATTCACACAAATGAACCACATTGTTTCAATTTAAATAACACAAAGACTCAATTGAGTCCATAAAAGAATATAGAAATGAAATTAATAACTAAATTTTTTATTAAATTAACACATCACCTTCAAAAAATGTTAATGTTAACTTAATGAAGAAAGAGACCACATTGAATCGATTTAACATATAATAAAATTTGATTCAATAAAAATAAATATTAGAACTAAAATGAATCGATGTTCAAAATATAATGAACAAAATAATAATTAAATCTATAATAATATAACACATAGATCTCTTTTCTTTTAGTGTGATGACTTGTAAATCTTCCAAAAAGTTCAACTATTTAACTAAGACTTATGTCTCAAACATCCCCTGTCAACAAAATCACTCAAAGAAAATAAGAAAACAAATTAAATCTTTAATAAATATGAAAGCATTTACCTAGATTAATAATTTGACAAGATAAACTTAATACTCATCCTATTACCGATATAAGCTAACAACACCAATTTACCTCTCTGAAGGAAATTTTCTTCTTTTGAAATTTAAAATTATCATATTTACTCAAAATGAATTAATTTTGAAATCAATTTCTTAAAATTTAATTTTTTATAATATTAAAAATCTAAACATTGTGTATTTATTGTTGTATTAAACAAATTCACAAAATCTTAAATTTTAAGGGTTGTAATATAATTATGTATATATAATTTAAATTTGTATTAATGAGAGTTTGGTATTTTAGGTTAAACTTAAATAGAAATGAATTAATAACAAAATTAATAAATATATATTTCATACTTATTATAATCAATTGATAATAAAATTGATACATGTGTGTGTTTTATACTCATAATAAGATAACAATAAATAAAAACTTATTTAGATAAGTTTTTGAATGGAAATTTTTTTATTATACTTACCAAAATGTTTTTAAAACCGGATCCTTCATTGTACTAGTCAATACGTTGATTTTAGATTCAATTGTTTGATTATGATAGAACAAGATCAAAATGGTAATAATAAAATTATTATAATGACTAAATAAATGTAAAAATATACCATAATTCTATAATGGTGAAGTTAAAACACAACATAAATTTATAGAATTTAATGTTGAAAATTAAATTAAAATATATTATCATACTTAAATCAAATTTTTAATAATAATATTTATCAATATTTATTACTAAAATTAATTACATATATAGATTAACAAATATCTTAGGTTTATTTTTTTAGAAAATACAATAAAATAATTTATTTCTTAAATGCTTTTATCTGGAAATCGATTTTCTGGTTCTTTGGTTTTTTTTAATGGATTCTTTTGTTTTCTTTGAATTAAATACATGACTAAAATACCAGTAAATAGAGCCAAGTAATTGATTTTCTGGTTCTTAGGATCAGGTAATTAATTTGGTCTAAATAAGTCATTTGATTTTTTTTTTCAACAACTTATTGGATTATTCATTTAATATTGCTTTAAATGCTGACATGAAAAAAATTAAGAAAAAGTTGATTTTTACATGAAAAATAAAAAAGGCCATAATGAAATCACCTTTAACCTTCTCAACAAATGTATGACACACATTTAGTATTTTTTCTAACCGTTCTTACACGGTTATGTTACTTTTTTTTCGAACAGTTTTTCTTTTATCGTTGTTTCTAAACATATAATATAAAAATAAAAAACATATTTTTTTCACCTTCTCCTCTTTTTCTTTTACAAATTTATCTTTCGTGTTACACTTAAATTTCATAAGTTAGTTAACATAAGCTTTAAATTGATTTTATTTTTTTATATATTTATTTATCAGTAACGGACTTTTCTTTATTCCGAGTTATATTTAAAAATGGAATTTAATATTCATGAGCCCGGATTTTACTTGCTGACATCATATCGTAATATTTATATACATCATTTAAAAAATTCATTTGAATTCTCATTTAACATACATGTCAGTAATTAATGAGAATCATAAGATTAAAAATGATATTTTTTAATTTCAAATTGACTAAATTATTTTAGAAAGAACTAATTATAGAGACTAAAACAAATCTAAATATATTTTGTATTTAGGACGAATTTTAGAATTTTTGAGGTCATTAGTGGTAACAATCATAACTTGCCTAACCTATTTTTTTTGTTCCCATAAACAAATATTACGTTTCCCAAACACAAAGAAAGATATCATATTTTAAGGGAAAAAAGAAACGAAATTTACCCATTTAAAGACCCAAAATTTGGCACCATGTGTCTCTTTTTCTCACCATTGAGATGAACCCAAAAAAGAGCACCAAAATTCAATGGAAAGAGTGACTTCAAAGCTTTCAACCAAATTATCCTTCAGTTGCGGCGTCATGGCAAATGCATAATCGACATTAATTATAATTAATTACCAGAATCAGAGGTTAATAACATGCTTTCCACAACAGTCTTTTTAATAATTTTAAATTGAAATTAATAATGGTCAGGGTAATTTAAATAGAAGAAAAAGCTTATTAAAGTGATAAAAGAAATTGAAGAAGAAGCTCTTGTTCTGTACTGTTCTTCCCTCTTTAAAGAACTTGTTCAGACAGAAAGACTAAATTTTGCAACACCCCACACCAGAAACTCCACTCTCCCCACTATTGGGGGTAACGAACATCCTTAAAAAGGGGTTTTTGAAAAGAGGGGTTTCAAATTTCAATCAGTTTCAGTTTTAGAAAATACAATAAAAAAATTTATTTCTTAAATGCTTTTATCTGGAAATCGATTTTCTGGTTCTTAGGATCAGGTAATTAATTTGGTCTAAATACCATACAGAGTCCCTATAAATACCATTCACAACGCCATTCCCTACATCAACCAGATTCGGTATCTAAGAAGAAAGAGAAGAGAAGAAAAAACGAAAAAAATGGGTTTCGAAAAATCTTCTCTTCTTGCAGTGGCTCTTCTTCTGGCCCTCAGCACAAGCATCCAAGGGTTGGATGTGCTGCAGGCGCTGAACCATCCTGACTACGAGCAGTTCAACAAAGCCCTCACCGAGGCCAATCTGGTTGACAAAATAAACGCCCTGAAATCCGTCACCGTTCTCCCCCTCGGCAACAAGGCCATGGCTTCCCTCGCCGGAAAGTCACCGGCATTTTTGAAGGCCACCGTCAGCACGCACGTCCTCATCGGGTACTACGACCTGAGGAGGATTGTCGATGACGTTGGATGTCAAATTCCCATCGAGACTCTCTTCGAAACCTCCGGTCTTGCCAAGGACAAACAGGGATACGTCCTCGCTCAGCTACTGCACGAAGGCATTTTCGAAAGCGAGTTCGAAGGCGAGTTGGTCATGGGATCCGCCGCCTCTCCTCCCGACACAGTCTTCACTTCCGTACTTGTGGAAACCGTGGCGAATAACCCCGGAGAGTTTGTCGCTATTGAGCTCAACGAGCCCATTCTTGTACCTGGAATTGAGAATTTGTTCTCCGACGTTAAGGTTCCTCTTGGCGCCGAGGAGAAGGCAGCGTCTCCTTCGACTCTAGCTCCCGGTCAAAACCTTTGATGCAAACAAAGCACATGTCGCATTCACTTATCTATCTACCAGCGGTATTGGTATCACGTATTTAAATCATTTTACTTTATTTATCAGATTTCCCTAAATATTTTAAATAAATGTCTGTGTGAGAGAGATTATTGATGGTTGATGGAAGCAGATGGAAAAGTAAATGCATCCACCACCCACTAATTATAATTTCATTAATAAAACCGTATTTATAGAGAATGCAAACTTTCTGGTTACAATTTTATTTGAATTTATGCTTCATAGAAAATAGTTTTTCTTTCATATTTTTAATTATTTTTAATTTATGCAAATCTTATTTTGAAAATGAGATGGAGAATAGTATCTTATAAAAGAGAAATAATGTGAAAATTTATTAAAGCGAATATTTGTTATGATGTAATGATGGATATAAAAGTCATTTAAGACATAAATTATATTACATATATTTGTATGTTTTAATAAATTAATATTAAGTATTATTTTGAAAAAGATATTGGCTCATTAATACAGTGAATGACCAACCTAAACTCACGCAACAAAAAAATATATCTAATTCAATTTATACCACATTATTTTAGCTAACCCAATTTATTTTATGATTTTTTTTTTCAAAACAATTAATAAGACCAAACATATTATGACACATGCTAGTCATCGTTATTCATCCTGAATTAATTCCTAATTATTTGTACAATAACTTATCATAGTATCTTATTTTATTGCTATTTTATCACATCAATCAATTAATTTCTCCTTATCACATTAATTGTTTTATTTCATATCTATTTTATTTTTTTTAATCTTTTTTTTAAATATAAATTAAAATATAGAGCTTAGAGAATTAGTCATCTTTCAACCTCTTTCAAGTAGACATTCTCAATATTAATTTTTCTTTTTTTTTATGCATATTGTTCTTTTAACTAGTTAATTTTTTCTCTAAATATCTCAAATAAAATAAATTAACCAAAGCATAAAAAATATCAAACACTAAGTAACATTTCAATTCATCAAATAATAAAAGGTGATTATGCATCGACAATATATCTCAACTAAATCAACATTTGCTGATAAAAAAGTCAACATTTAATTTTTTTTATGTTGATCCAAAAATAAAAAATAATCATTTTCTATTTTTTCACCCCAGAACAAAAAAAGTTAAAATCACAGTTCTCACAATTCAAAGTTTGGCAAGTCATTAATTAGTTCACCTAATTGTATGCTAGTGAACAAAATTAAATGGTGCATTGTTTTGTCAAAATAAAATTGCATTGCTTAAAAAGTTATATCAAAAAGAAAGAGTGGGTAAGACTTTTTTTTTACTCAATGAATTGGTGTCAGCTAAATAATATCATTTATTAATTTTACGATTAACTTAACAAGGAAGAAAACATTGCACAAATACAAAATTCCAAAAAGCTAATAAACTTATTGAAACAATTACTAAACAAATTTCTGCTAAAAATCTGTTTAATTTATAACTATATATAAAAGGGTTATCTTATTCCGGTGTCCATATTTTTATTTCTAATTTTACCATGTGATAAATAATCATTTTTCTAAATAAAAAAATTATTTTATTTTATATTTTTACCTTTTAAATAATCGCTTTATTATATTTAACTGTTTCATTCATTCAATTTTTTTAAATTAATCATTTTTAAAATAAAATAAGTATTTTTAATAAAAATATTTATCTAATAAATAAATAAATAAATATTGATATTAAAATTTTAAAAATATTTGTATTAACGTGGTTTTTTTTATTAAAAATCTCGAATACTAAACTTAATAATAAAACGAAGACTAATATAACTCGGATCAGCAATATCTTAATAATTAATACTATAATTTTGCAATTGATATGAACATCCTGAAATGAATTTAAATATTTACTATGTGCAATTTACTTTTTTTCATTTTTGAAAATTGATATCTTTTATAAAACTATTAAAATAAATAAATTTTTGAAGTAAGATTTTGTTATAAAGAAGTTGTCCTTCCAAAAAATTACTTTTTTTTTTGTTTTTATATTTTTTTTCTAATCTTATTGGAATTCACAACATTAGAATTTATTTAATTTCAAATCAACTTGATTACCATGTTATATTTAAAAGAAAAATCAAATTACTTCTTTAAATTATTAAATTGTGTTCTGTTTTAGATTGATAACATATTATTTTTAAAATTATTTTTTTAGAAGAAAATTTTAAATTTAATTCAACCACATCCAATCTATTTGTAAAATAAAGATTGTACTCAATTATATACTTATAAAATTATTTATTTTTAGGTGACGTGGGACTTCTAACATTTTTAAATAAATTCTTTTAACATATTACAAAGTAACTTGTTAATATTCCTCAACCAAAAAACATATTTATACTTACTTATATGAGTTTTTTTATTTTATTTCATCCCATACTATTAAATTAAAGTTGAGTAATTTTTTGGCAACTAAAATAATAAAGGGTTAAATATATTTTTGTTCCCTTAACTTTCAGTAAATTTTGAATTAGTCCATTTCGAAACTTTGGATCAATTTAGTCATTCATCTTTTGAAATACGTGCATTCAGTCCTTATAATCAAATTTTGTTATGTTTATTTGATGTTTCGTACACATTTCAAGATTGTATTTGAGTTGTTTATATCGTTTAACACATTTTTGCTTTAATATTATGTCAAATACTGTTATGAAAAGTACTTGAAATGTCAACTAAATTTAACAAAATTTGATTAAAAGGACTAAATTCATGTATTTCGAAAGATAAATGACTACATCGGTCCAAAGTTTTAAAATTTAATCCAATAATAAATTGGTGTAACCTTTGCCGAGTAAAGCTATATATTCTAACATAATTTTCATGTATTTTATTTTGGCAACTAAAGTAATAAATGGGTGTAACCTTTGGCAACTAAAACTATATATTCTAACATAATTTCCATGTATTTTATTTTGGCAACCAAAGTTGTGCATCCGTTTACAAAAATACAACTTCATTTCGACAATTGAAATAAAAAATCATTAAACACTGTTTAATTAGCTTCTTTTTATTTAAAAAATAAAAACAAAACACGATTTCTGCATATTAAAGTGATCTTCATGACTTTTCTTTTTTTATTTATCTATTTTCGTAGTTCTAAAACCAAATTACACGAACACAAGACAGAAATTTTGTTATATGTTTGTATACCTGAAAGTCAAAGTAAACGTTTGGTTATATTTCCAAACTAATACTAAATATTATTAATTACGACAAGTTATTTTCACGAAATTAAGATGACTTAAAACTAAGCATGCATATATTATTAGGGTTGGCAAGTAGACTGGTAGATACAAACTTTGTTGAGCTATATATTTTCTTCTTTAAGAAGAGATTTCATAATAAATCTTATAAGAAAAAAAATGAAATGAAGACAAAATAAGAAAATAACATGTGGTGGAAGATATCTTTACCTAAATATTTTATATTTAAAGATTGTTAAAATATGAATATTTTCAAAAGAAAAAGAGAGCACATGATTGATACTTGATAGTAAAAAAAAGAAAAATAAATTGTTACCTTAAAAGTTTTTAATTATTAGCTATGTAAACGGAAATTCTAAAGGTATTTAAAGTAAAGGGAGTATAATAATAGTTATTTTCAAATTATAAGGAAGTAAAAGTAGATTTTAAATTTGTAAGCATGAAAATACTCAAAGTATATAAATATATTTATAATCTATAACTATATAAAGAGGATTTCCTTTTTTGTGTTCACATTTCATAATTTCAATTTTATCCTTTACAATGTAATTATTTGTTAAATTTTTAAAAATTAATAGTTATTTTTACAAGTTTTTATAAAACTATTTACTTATGTCTTTCTTTTTTTCTTCTATTCATTAACAGTTATTTTCTCATATTTTCTCCATACATTTAACTTTATTTTTTATAAATATAATTTTATTTTTTTTATTAACTTAATAACATTATAATATTATCAACTACAAATATAATATCATGTATATTCAAAAAATGTCTGCACTTATACGCTAGTATAAAATGATAAAATTGTGAAAAATTCTAATATTGTCATATACAACATCAATAACATACTAAAATTATCAAGTATAATTTTGCAAATGATATTGACATTCACAAATTATTATAGGTTTAAATATATTTTTCCTCTTCAAATTATTAACTAAAATTGTATTTCATTTTTCTTTAAAATATGTATCAATTTTGTCTCTACAATTTATAAAAAAAAATGTAAAATATCTTTTACATCTAATAATATTAAAGTTTTTTTTTATTGTTTCTCTCTTCATCGGAACTCTATCTCTCTTCTCACTACAATTCTTGAACCGATGACATTTTATATTCTTTTTATAAAATAGAAAGATGAAATTGATATATATTTTAAAGCAAAAATATTTTTAAGAAGAAAAAAATATTTAATTTATTATTTTATATATAAACGATAAAATATTTTATTCAATTACTGATCAATTAGTTTTTGAAACCTTAAAACTATTCATTGACATTTATTTACCTACTGTAATTGAATAAAACTCCTAACGTTTTAGATCAACTTTATTGAATGTTGAATAAGTGATTTTGATTAATATTATATTAATGCTTATTTGAGAAGTGAAGGACTTACTTGAAAAGTTGTTAAAGTTGAGGAGACAAAACTTGCAATTCTAAAAGCCGATTATATCTTTTAATTATGACTTTGTTTAAGAAATTTAATGTAGTACTAAACGCGGGTTAAGCACGTAACATGAAAAAAACGTACTTTTGATTATGTAAATTTAATGTAAATTTACTGCTTTGCATGAAAGCATCTTTGACAAGTATAACAAAATTAGAAATTAAGAATAGCCAAAAAAAATAATTAATGTGAAATTCATCCAATTTAAATGAACATTTTGATTTCAATTTCGAAATATACAAATGTTCAACATTAAAAAGAAAATTTTATTATCTATGATAATTTTATTCGATTCATACATATAATTGTCTCTTATAAAAAAATATATACGTAATTTATAAAATAAGATTACTTACAGTGATAATCTTTTAGTAAACATAATATTATAAAAATAAATAAATTTAGAAGACCACAATAAAATGGAAGATGCTAAAAAAATAGTTTAGGTCGTCTATTTTTTCATAAATATACAAAATTTTAAAGATAAAACATATAAAATATATTAAAATTGAAAAAAAAAATTATATATATATATATATATATATATATATAAAAAGATTAGGAACAAAAACCCCACTAATATTTAAAAAAAGCTTTGTCAGACTGTCCATATAAAATTTAATAATTTATAATTTAATTATATGAAATACCTGAAAAGATTATCAAACTATCTCAATTATATATACTAGCATAAACACATACGCTATCACGCTTTTATATACGCATTTTTTAAATATGAATGATATTATATTAGTAGATGATAATAGTATAATATTATTAAATTAATATATAAAATAAATATATATTTATTAAAAATCAAATCAAATGAATAGAGAAAATAATTGTTGATGAAAAAAAAGAAAAAAATAAACCGTTTTGTAGAAAATAGGAAAAAATGATCATTAATTTTAAAAAATTTAATAAATAATTATATTGTAAAAGGTATAATTGATATTAAAAATATTGACACAAAATAAGGAATTTTTTTATATATTGCTATAAATAACGTAAATACATGCGTATGTATACATGTATCTTTTCAATATTTATATTATATTATAATTATATAAGAGAAAAATAACGACAATAATAAAAGTATTTGAATGTTAATAATAAAAACTAAAAATATAATAAATGAATAGAAAGAAACATGTGACAATTTTATACAAAATATTTCAAAATAAAGGTTATTTTTAAAAAATCAGTTAACTATTATACTTTTTAAAAATTAGTTAATAATTATATTATAAAAAATAAATTAAAATAAAAATTATTTATGCAAAAATAAATTATATAATGGTAATAATAATAATAATAATAATAAAACATAGTTTACTTAATAAGGGATATACATATATAATATATAATGTATTTGAGAAAGTTACATGTGAATATATATATATATATATATATATTAACAATCATTTAGATTATCTTTAACCATTTTCTGAACTTGTAATATCATTTGATTATATAATGAACCTAATTACAATCACATAAGAAAGATAACTTTTAAAATATTAAAATACAAGTATACACGTTAATCATGATTTAAACATATAAGCCAGTTTAACATATTTTATTTAATCCATTTCAAAATCTATTGTTTTAGAAATATAAACTTCAATAAGAAGAGTATATTACATACCAAACATGCAATTTATAATAATAATAATAATAATAATAATAATAATAATAATAATAATAATAACTTTGTACCAAGCATATTTTATATAAAAACTACCAATTCACTTGATCTAAATATTTTTGGTAAATAAAAAACATCACATCTATGGTTAGGGTAATTTCACTCCACAAATAATCATGTAATCAAAAATATGATAATGATGCACAAAATCTTCCTTAGTTTATCACTCGATAATTTAATGTATGATTTATATCACGAGTGAAACAAAGTATTTTCTTTCAATAATGATTTTTTATGATTAATACCACAACCATAAATTGACCCAACATTTCACCTTATGTATGTGACCTAGTTAATATACATACACTAGTTCAATATTAATATAATATTACATCCAATACATGAGTCAAAATTGTATACATAAGTACTTCTTGTCTGATTTTTAATTACTTTACCACCAACCTTAAACTCTTTAACCAGCTTGGCTTTTTGAACCAAAGGGCACCAGTGCAGGAAGGGCCTTTGGCAGCGGTTGTTTTTAATATTCTGCACCGGTTCGGGAACCGAAGCATATTGGGGCGAGGCCAAAAGGTCATAGCTTTTGGCCTCGGTTAAGAACCGAAGCCATAGAGGGAGCTTCTGCCTCGGTTTTCACTGCACCCGAGGCCATAGACCCTGCCTTTTGCCTCGGTTTTGACTGCACCCGAGGCCATATGGGCCTTTTTTCTTTTTTTTTTTTAAATTCGAGAACCCTTTTGGCCTCGGTTTTTGCTGCAACCGAGGCCATAGGGGCTGTTTTTGCTTCTCAATTGAATAATAATCAATGTTGTGTTACCAGATCCTCAAATTCCCCGCTGCAACACCAACAACACAATTCATTCACACAAGTTAGTTACCTATACTAAATAAACAGCGAAATCTAACATAAAACTTAGATTTCAGTCACTGAAAACATAAAAACCCACATGAATTGGTTCCTAAAATCATCGGAAGCCATGTCCAACCTAATTCCATTCAACATCGCCATCTCACTCATCCTCCCACTAACAACACTTCTCTTTGTTTTGCTACATCGTACTCGTCGAAGAGCACCGTATCCGCTGGGACCCAAGGGGTTACCCATCATAGGAAATATGTTCATGATGGACCAGTTAACCCATCGCGGTCTCGCCACCCTCGCCAAGCAATACGGCGGCGTTTTCCATCTCCGACCTGGAGGCGGCGCGTCAGGTTCTCCAAGTCCATGACAACATCTTCTCCAATCGCCCTGCCACCATCGCCATCAGCTACCTCACCTACGACCGCGCCGACATGGCCTTCGCAAACTACAACCCCTTCTGGCGCCAGATGCGCAAGCTCTGCGTCATGAAACTCTTCAGCCGCAAGCGCGCCGAGTCCTGGCAATCCGTGTGTGACGAGGTCGACGTTGCAGTCCGCTCAACGGACCACCTCACGGATCTCTACCGTGGAACCAGGTTGGACGGTGTAGCGTGGATGGAGGAAAAGAGAGAGGCGCGAACAACGGCACTCAACGTAGAAGAGGAAGAGCTGTGCAATCGCGTTTTTGAAATCCCTAATTTGCCATATGGCCTCGGTTCAGCAGCCACCCGAGGCCTAAAACTGCCCAATATTGCCGGTCGAAAAGCAACCGAGGCCAAAGGGGGGGTGCTGATGAAAATTTTAAATTAGGGTTTCTGGGCAGGATTATAGGCTTCGGTTCTATTTCAACCGAGGCCTAAAAGTGCTTACGGCACCGGTTGTTTGTAGAACCGAAGCAATATAGGTTGCTGAAATTGCAAAATTGCCACCGCCTCCTTATAGGCTTCGGTTCCACCATAACCGAGGCCTATAAGGCGAGGTAAAATATCATATTTGCACTAGTGGTATTTTGAGTTATTTAGGATGTTCAACTCATGATTAGTTGTTTAAGTTCATGTGTTTTGACTTATGAAACTTGATATGTTTGTATGATCAACTTTTGTTGCATGTATTGTATAAACGAGAATGAAAAAGAAGTAATTCCATGAACAACTTATTATATCAATTAAATTGTAGATTATTAAATACAAAACTTTCAATAGGAAGCTTTGTACATTCCACCTTGCAGACTGTAGAATATTCAATAATCTAATTCCAATTTCCCAACTCATATTGGCTATCACATGTTGTATCTTATCTGTATGAACTTCACTTTCTCCATCTAAAGTGGATATAATTCTTTTCTCATGTGATTAAATTTATCCCATGTAAACATTCCTGCCTGTATCAATTGGTTGGATTAGTTAACAAATTTTTCTCTCTGTTACATTTTTCCTTCACTTTATTTACACCACAAGCTTAATCATTACCATTTGTGGTGTTGTTTGTGGTAGTGTACTTTTTATTTGCTTGTCTAGATATCCTTGCAGTAGTGAATCATTTTAGCTAAATCTCTTCATTTGTCATCCTTTTTCTTTTCTCACTTGCTCATTCAAGAGTGAGGTTAACTTACAGAGAACCTGGAAGATATATTTCTTCCAATTTTTACTTTTATAACAGTAAAGACTGCATAATAAAACGTTGTCATTTAAGAGATATCATTAAAGCTGAAAAATATGTTTTATTTATTAACTTAAGAGAAACGAAACCGTTTTGACAACTCAATAGGCGCACAACATCTATTTTTCCAGTAAAGAAACAGAACCCGCATATGGATGGGTTTGCTGGTTGTGATAGTGCAATAGAAGTGGTGATCCATAATAGAACCTGTTGTAGTATGACCATGAGCAGAATAAATACTTTTTTCTTTTTGTTAATATGGGATAAAAAGGACACGTGAGTGAGAGGGTTTAAAAGGGGTGTGAAGAGAGAAAATGTGGGTGTAATAATGAAAAACATTATGGGCTATTGGTCTTTGAGAAAGGAGGCGTGTGAAAATGAAATAAGATGCTGCAAAAATGGTAGAAATTATTTGGACTCTTAACTAAATAAAAACAAGGTGCGGATAGAATATTGAGTGGTGTTGGTAAGAAAAAGACTTGGGTCGTTGGCTCTCAGGAAATGAAAATGTGTATATAAAGAACTTCAAAATAGAAAGATGTGTGCATTAAAAACAAAATGGACCTAACAATAAAAGAAACAAAAATAAAGTGCAAAAGGAAAATACGGATGGTATAGGTATTAAAATGATATGGGCCAACCAAAATATAAAAAGAACACTTTTCGCCCCATTTATTTACTCTCTATTTTTGAAATTTTGAAAAAAACATTTTTTACCCAAACGAAATTGAGTGTTTATAGAAGGTCTCTGTGAAGATTATAAATTTCTCTAAATAGGCTTTTGTTAAGCATCACTACCATTAACCTGACTTGAAATCACCTTCAACCCGGCTCGAACCCGTGGTTAAGTGAGCCAAGTTCAATTCAAGTCACTTTTGAAAAAAAAAATTCTCAATCCAACCCGGCTTGAACCCGTGGTGAGCCGGGTTGGCCTATGGGTTGAAACCCATTTTGACATCTTTAATAGGAACCTAACATTGAGTTTTCGTGAGTTCTATGAAAGCTGGACCAAAATCTTTTTGTCCAAGCAAAAACACAAAGAATACCAGGAGATAAATTCTAAGTTCCAATAGGCAAAACCCTTTGCTTGTCTTCCAAAGAAGAAAAAACAAAATCATAGAATCTTTTCCAAGTGGATTTGCCTTCCATTGACTCAAATGCTTCCAAGTCACGTCAAAATTTCTACAAAGGTCCAAATGTATAAGCGGTTTGTCCCCTTTTGTTAACAAAATACGTCCATGCAAATGAATTTTTTCACTCTTGCAAACTAGCAAGATAAACTTTTTCGGAAATTTGTATAGAGACCATATCCCCCTTTATACAAAGAGAAGGAAATTGTGATAAAGGAATATCACATGTATTATTAAAGACCTAGGCAAATGTACATTTGTCTACATATTTGAAGATGATTTTGGGGAAGATGACTTTCCTTGATCCTGATCTTGTAAGCAACCCAAAAGGGATGAAACCCCAAAGAACGAGACATAATTATACCTCACCACGTTGCAGACCTCAAACAAACCAATTGTATGGAAGCACCAAACCTGCACCATGCTACCAAACCCAAAGCAAGAGAACCTAACCACAAACCTACTAAAACGATTGCACCGCTCTCTAACGCAAGAATTATTTGGTTTAGATACACTATTATTTTGTTACTATTTTGTAACTAGGAAGAAGTTACTTCTACATAATTAGGATTTATGTGGTGTTAGTACCTAATGATGTACTATTTTATTTATATATTATGCAATTCAATTCTGATTTTTGAGTGACATATAATGAATTTGTATGTGAATATAAATTCCATAAAGTTTGTAGGATCTTACGATTTTTGTTACAATATTCTAATTTTCTATGTGTATTTTCCCTCTCTAATCTTTGTAAGATGTCAATTTTGACTACCTTGGCTAGTTGTGCTTATCTTCTTCTTGGGAAGTGTGCATTTACTTGATTAATTTTGTACTGTAGTGGCGTATGAAGTAGACAATTATTTTATAGCTGACAATACTTTATTTAGGGACTTGGTGATGAAAAATAGCTTCAAGTTTTTGTTAAAGAGGTCCTTTTGATGTAACTTGTTCTTTTTCTAATGAATCTTTTTTTGTCAAATAGAAGAGGTACACATTCCCTACATCATAGAAAAAACCTTTTATGTATTTTTATGTTGGTATTAGGTTAGCTTACTTTTGTGTGCTTTATCATCTGAGTGCATTTGAGCTTTGTTAAAGGTAAAGTAAGATTGCGTAATTTTGTATCATCTATTAGTCACAACACTTACATATTTCATCATTTGTTGTGCGTTAAACCATCATCCATTAGACCAAGCATATGTTTCTATACTCAACTTCTTGCAGCACTTAATCAAAATCTTAGGATGTAGAAATTTTCACTAATAATCTTCCCCCCTTTTTTATGGTTCTTAAAAAGCTAAAGTTAAGAGACACAAAGTTTTCAAAAAGTGGTTCAAACATATCAAGTATTTGCAAACATTTTCCATCCACAAACTCAAATATAAATAAAAGATATAAAAGATGTGAGTTCGATGGCATGTCAAACTTGTCTAATCCGAATATAAATTATAACTACTTTGGATTATATTTAGTTGATATATACTTTTGTCATTACAATATACATCCAAACTTAATTACAACAAGTGGTTCAAGTTGTGAGACAAATAAATTTTAGCATGGAGTGTAAGCACTAAATCATATTATTGTGCTCAAAAGAACCATCGGATATTACAACACAATTTGTTACAAATAAGCATATAGGCCAACACTTTTAGGATACTCCAAAAGGATCTCATAATGAAATGTCTTCATCAAAATCACTCAAAGAAAGTGCTTAAATTATCCATGGAAACAATTTATTGTAAAGGCATAATGTAAGTGTTCAGAAGTTAAAATACTATATTAGATCCTATGGATTTTGCTAAAAATAAAATAAGCTTCATGTGCGTATATTTGACAAGTCATGTTGAGTATCAAGCAAGTTGCATAAAAAGGCCACATGCATTTAATGTTGATCAACAACATTTAATGCATCTATGTGCTTAAATGTGGTTAGACAATAGCCAAAGAAGATGAAAAGCTTTTAAGCCTCACAACTATTGCAAAAGAATTTGCAATGACTCTTTTTTTCTTAGAACTATAATGTTTTTTTGAAAGAAGAAAGGTTAACAATGATGACAACAATGAAAATATCTATGAAAAAACTCTTGTTATCTTTAGCAATCTTTAAGCTTTTAGTTTGTAAGAAAGAACAATGTTGTACGCATAGTTATCTAGAAGAATGTGCTCAATCTTGTATTAGTATTATGATGTTAACTTTCTTTTAATGATAAAAACTTAACCTTTGTCTAAACAAAGTACATTAGTCTAGAGTGGTTGTGTTATAAAGAATACTTGTGCATGGATGCATTCTAAAGAATAATCGTGCTTAGCTAATAATGATTACATTTTAAAGAATACTTGTGTTTTGCTAGGAACGATTGCATTCCATATATTAATCATACCTATCCAGGAGTGGTTGCATTCTAACGAGTACTTAATCTTAGTTAGAAGTGTTTTTATTCTAAACAATGTCTATGTTTAGCCAGGAGCGACTAGGTTCAAATAGTACTTGTCTTTATCTAAAAGTTCTTATGTCTAAATAATACTTATAATTTAGTCAAAGGTGGTTGGGTTCAAATAAAAAAGTTAAATTGATAACATAAGAAGACCTTTTATAGTGATTCGTTTGATACTAGAATATGGCCACTTTTTACACCTGTGAAAATTGCGTTCAATTTAGATTATCATGATATGGCTTAATAAAAGAAAAGTTAAACTATACTAAATTTGAAAAGCTTTCAGAAAAGCCCAACTATTTTGGTGAAGATAACTAGAAGCTACTACGAATGACAATAAAGCTAGTACAGTTGCAAGTTTAACTATTTCATCCCCATCCTTGAAATAAAAATTCATCTTCATGGCTATCCTTATAGTTAACAAGTATGGAATTTTCATCACATCCCCTTTCTCATTGGGAAACAAGTATATCCATACTCGCTCATTTACTGTTCCACATATTAATTAATTTTTTTGCAAAAAATAAAAATCATAGCAAAGAAAATATAATATTAATTATTTAATGTCAAAAGAATACACATTTTCTTTTCTCTAATATCAAATATCAAGAAATAAATTATGATAGTATAAATTGGATAAAGTTCAAATGATTATAGAAAAGAGCAAAAATATCAAATGTGTATCGTAAAAATAAGTTATGAAACTATGAAACTAAGAAACAAAGAAAAGTTAATATATGTTTGTTAGATTACCTAATAAATTAAATTAGTAATTTAAAATAGGGAGGAGTATGAGGACGAAGCAAATATGCACACACATATCCTCGTCCCTACATCCAATTTTAAAAACTTGATATTATACATACCTAGTCAATATGGGTATTCTCTATTAAAATTGGGACCATTCAAACTATACTCACGAGAACAAGTTCATCTAACGTCTCTAGAAGCCACATTCATTTTTTTATATTCAACTTTCAACACCACCTATATAAGGTTTCCTGTACATCCTATCATCCTTGGAACATGCTTAAATATTATGAGCTTGATGTTATCATTGTTACATATGCTAAAATACCTAAGAAACTCTTTCGTTGAATCTCTTAAGGTAAAATATGACACATAAAAATTGACTTCCTCAAGTACCCATGCGAACTCAAGATTGAGTATATGGAGAATTTTGTCCTTTCGCCTACCTATACTAGAGAAAAAAAAATATGATATGATCCTATCCAGAAGATTGTGGTCGCTTCTGAATTTGAATCCTCAAGAGGCACAACAAAAATAAATCAGAGAAGAATGTAAAATAAGACAAAGATATGGACGTCATAATTTAGCAAATTGATAAGTCAAGTGAAGATTCGCCACAAAGATGTTAATCTTTTATAAGAATTAGAGTTCTAACTCAAGAACCAAGAAAATCCTTTCTCAAATGCAAGTGCATATAATATGACTCAAACTTGTTTACATTACTTTTTGGTACCTCTATTTATAGGCACATAAGTTTAAGAAAACCTAGAAACTCTAAAAGAAAGCCCAAGCCCAAAAGCATAAAAACATAAACTAATTTCTTGAAGACAACCCAAAACCCAAAAGCATAGAAACATAAATAATTTTTCTAATAATTATTCTTCAAATGTGCTCATGATATTCATGTTCTTTAAGTTTCCTCCTTCATGGAATATTATAAGCTTCAAGGAGACGTGTTTTAATCTTTGACCTTGTAATAGATCCTTTGAATTGAAAATGTTCTTCCTCAAGTTCTTATATATGTTTCTCAAGTTCTCTTATATATGTTTAGGAGATAATCATATATAATACCCTCTTTCTTAAAGAGAATTTATCCTCAAATTCGTACCACTTGAAGTTTAGAAGATAGTCCTCTATCATACCTTCCTTCTTAAAGAGAATTTCTCCTGAAAATCGTATCACTTGAAGAGTCCTTATCATTCTCCCTTGTTTGGAGAGAATTTAACTTGAATTCTAGAAGATCCTACGGATAAACACAAACATAAATCCAAGACACAGATATAAAATAATAAACAAAATAGAAATTCTACTAAAATGAGATTTGGATCCTTTAAGAGGCCAATCTCTTATTATCAAAGATTTTAAAGGTTCGCCTCCCGGGTCAAATACCCATTTGCACAAATCATCAAACAATTTTAAATTAAAGATGCAATGCTCAGAGAAAAACAAAGGAATATTGCGCAAACAAACAACCAAACTATAGGCATGACTTTAATAACCCAAGGTTTTTTAGGGATGGGTAAAAAAGCTAATTCATGGGCGTATATTTCCAAGCTTGTGCCCTCCTTTTTATCATCCTTTCTTCTTACCATTGTTGATCCTATTATTGCTTGATGAATACATCTTCCCATGGTATCCTTTCTTCTTCCCATTGTTGATGCCATTGTTCTTTAAAGAAAAATTCTTAAAACAATAAAAGGAAAGTTAGTAATTTTTTCAATGACAATTCAGAATGTTCTCTTCTTTCTTTCTCTTTGTCTTTATTTTCTCTATTCTCTTCTTTCTTTCTCTTTGTCTCTATTTACTTCATTCTCTCGTTTTCTAGTTTTCAATGACAATTTATAATGCTCTCTTATTTCTTTTTCTTTTTCTAGTGTTTTCTTCTTCTTTTTCTCTTTTTTCTTTCTCCTCTCTTTCTCCTGCTTCTTTTTCTCTTTTTTCTTTCTCCTCTCTTTCTCGAGTTTCATTTTCTCTCTTTTTGTTCTCCTCTCTTTCTCAGTTTCTTTTTCTATTAGTGTTTGCTTCTCCTTTTGCTCTTCTTGTCTTGCTTCTTTTAGCTTCTTTAATCTTTTCAACGTCCTTTCTTCCTTTCTTTTCAAATATAGGGTCTAGCTCTTAAGATCTTCATTAGTTGGAAACTTTCATTCCAATTAGGACATTGATGAGTTTCATGCACATAGCATTCACATTTGGAACATCTTAGCACACTTGTCCTTGGTAATGATTTTCTATTAGGTTTGAGCTTTCTTTTAAGACTACCAATCTTGCCATTCAACTTTATAGTTATGGACATCAAGGCATTGACATCCTCTTTCAAGGCCAAATTCGTATGAGGTGCCTCTTGCAGTCCAGTTTTTCTATCTTTGGAGAGACTTCCCTGAACTGCCATTTTTCCCTTGTAGTTTGCAAAATTGTAGTACTACGTGTCATTCTCCTAGCACTTTCACATTCTTTAACCAATGGATCTTTGCGAGGAGTAGGATAGGTAAACTCATATGTAAAACCACTTCTAGAAGAATGTCTTTGCTGAAATTGCTCATTATTGCTAGATTCTCCAAGAAAGCTTAGTAAAATAACAATAATATATTTATAACCTCTCCACTCTTCTAAGTTCTTTCACTCACAAATTTCACTCGTGTTTCACATTATGTAGGCTTTTTCTTGAATATACTCTCTTGTCTTTTACCACTTAATTCCCTTTAGCGCTTAACATAGAACTTCGATAGCTTAAGAAAAAAGTGAACAAACAATGTAAAAAATGTTGCAAGATCTAAATCTTGACTCAAAAGGGAAAACAAAAATAAAACTCTAAACAAAACTTCAAGGAATTTTAAAGAATAAAACAATAAAAATAGAAAATAATAGAACTACCAAAAGAGAGTTAAAGAAGTCAATGAGGAGACTCTAACAAAAAGGCTAACTGCAATTAAATATATCAATAAACCACAAATAAAATTGCAACAAAAAATTGTGTTGAACTCCTTTTTGTTTCTTGGATCCTTACTTCTTCTTTTTTTCTTTTCTTTCAATATATATTTGTTTCCTTTTGACTTTAATCCATTATTCTTTCTTTTCTTTTCAATTTTGTAGTTCAACATACAAACAAACTAAACAAATTGTCCTTCAAACCCCAAAATTCATGTAAATCAATGTAATTGTACTTGCAAACCTAACAACAAATAATTTCCATGAATCAAATATAGAAATATACAATTTAAAGGAAGAACACGACAAATTAAAAACTCAACCAAATTGTTTTAAACCTTAGGGGTTTTACTCTTTACAAAATTCTAAAAATAATGAAACAAATAGAATTTCAAAACAAAGCACAGAAAATAGACATTCACTAATTTATTTTTTATTTTATTTTATTTTTATTTCATATGACAAAAAAATAAGATAGAAGGAGAAATTTAAACCAGAACCTTACTCTATATACTAGACGATACAATCCTATCCATGAAAAAGTACGATCTCTTCTGAATTTAAATCCTCAAAAGGCACAACACAAATAAATAAGAGAAAAACGCGAAATAAGACAAAGATGAGGGACACCATAATCTAGCAGATTGATAATTCAAGTAAAGATTCACCACAAAGATGTTAATCTTTGATAAGAATCAAAGTTCTAATCCAAGAACCCAGATAATCCTCTCTCAAATGCAAATGCATATATATGACTCAAAAGTGTTTACATTACTTTTTGGTACCTTTATTTATAGGCACATAAGTTTAAGAAAACCTAGAAACTCTAAAAGAAAGACCAAGCCTAAAGACATAAAACATAAAATAATTTCTAGAAGAAAGTCCAAAACCCAAAAATATAGAAACATAAATTAATTTTTCTAATAACTATCTTCAAATGTGCTCATGATCTTCATGTTCTTTAAGTTTTCTCCTTCATGAAACATTATAAGCTTCAAGGAGACGTGTTTTAATCTTTGACCTTGTTATAAATCCTTTGAATTGCAAATGTTCTTCCTCAAGTTCTTATATATGTTCCTCAAGTTCTTCTTATATATATTTAGGAGATAGTCCTCTATCATACCCTCCTTCTTGAAGAAAAATTGTCCTCAAATTGGTACTACTTAAAGTTTAGGAGATAGTTCTGTATCACAACTCATTAGTTTCTAAGGTTAAAGTAGCCATAATGGCTACAACAATGCAAACTGATAGAGGAAATATTCCCTTCACTATCATGTAGAAAAAGAGTCACTATGACTCTAGGAAAAAGATTGTTCACTAATATTAGGGATTTTCCTTAGATAAGGGAGACCCTTACGAGAAGAATTGGAAAATGAAAATAAAGTATAAGACATGATGGAAAAGCAAAGTGTACCTATATAGACAAAGTACATATAGTGACCAGAGAAACAAGATAGACAAAGAATACAAACAAACAAATAATTTAATGCTAAAATTAATAAGATGTAAAATCATAAAAGGATATATGAGTATTTAAATAACACAGAGTTCAATACGTTACGCACGAGAGATCAATAGGGTACACATGAAATGATATGTCATTATTTTTCAATAGATTGACTCATTTAAGCGTGTGTCACATAAACGTTTTAATGGTTTAAAACTCCTCATTAATGCTCTTAATGATACCTTATTCTTAATAACTATTATTAATGACAAGCGTCAAAATAGTCGTAAAAGATTAACCTTATTTAAATGGTCGTAAAAGATTAACCATATTAAAACGTCGTAAAAGATTGACTTCAATAAAATAATCGTAAAAAATAAGTCGTTAATAATTTTTTTTGTAATAGATTGACTCATTTAAACTTGTATATCTCTTAAATGAAAAATTTTTCGTCTATTTCTTTAACATAATTATTTAACTTTAAACCGAAAAACATATATATAACTAAATATAATTATTACTTTCTCATAATCTAAATGGCCAAATACTAAATGAAGAACCTAAGATCAATATTCAAGTTATTACTTCCAATTGAATATAGTTTATGTTATTTAAGTTTATTATCAGAGAACAAAAAACTTATAAATACGTATACACATTAATTAATATAAAGAAAAAGTATTGACTCAATATTAAGGTATTTCTTATATTTTTATTTCTGAAATTTGACCAACTTGACTAGGAGATAATCAAAAGCCTACAACCTACAATAGTAGTTATTATAATTTATAAAGAAATTTATAAATTATGAATATTTTCTTTTTTCTTAACATATTCTCGTTCTTCATGACCATTCGGAGCAAGTTAACAACGACTCAATTACAGCGATTCAAAATACACCACGCACAAATTTATATTCGTCTAATTATTTCTTTCTTTCTCCTTTTCCCTTTTACTTTCTGTATTTTCCTCTTTTTAGTGAATTAATTAATGCTGAAAGGACATTGAATAAGTAAATAAATAATACAAAAAACCGGAAAATTATAAAAAGCTAACAAGGATATATAGGAAACGGTGAAAGGGTCGGCAATGCTTTTGGACTTTGGTTTGTTATCCAAAACATGTGTTTAATTTATAAATTCTGTAATTTCTATTTTAATTCTCTTTGTAATTTTACTTTTTTAAAAAATTCTTAATTTTGTTGATAAAATTTTAGTTCTTTGATTTTTAATTATCTATAAGATTAATGTTTGAAAGTTGTAATATTCAATGCTATAGTGACAACTATCATGAATTATGAGAAAAAAAAATCAACAAATATCATATATTTTTCTTCTATTTTCACTGTATCATATAATACTATTTTTTAAAAAAAGTTATAATTTCAATCCTATGGTAGCAACTTCATCAATTCTGTAAAAAATCTATCATAATTTTTTTTTGAGTTGTAATATTCATTACTATTACAAGCAACTTCTGTAAAAAAAAGAAACAAATATCATACATTTTTCTTCCATTTTCATTAAATCACATTTAAAGAAAATAAGAAATATTAATGACGGTTGAACAAAATTACAAATAATTAAACATTAAAAAAATCAAAGTTGCGTTAACAAAAATTAAGAAAGAAAATTGTAGACTTGGTAAAATAAGGTCAAAATATATATATGATGATAAAAAAAAAGAAACGAATATTTATATTTATATATGGAGCACTGCACAGCACACATCTCAAGCAGAGGCAGAGTGGACTGACTTGTGTTTCAGTTTATAAGGCACACCCCACAACCGATCTCTCTTTAACGGTTACTTTTGTGGTTTGTGTTGTGAGAAAAAAAGTATAAAAAAAAGAGTTGAGACTCTCTGCCTCTCTCTGATCAGTGAGTGATTGGGGAGTTTGGTTCATCTTAGGTGAAATGGATTATAACAACAATGACGGGTAAATCTCTCTCTTTGTGTTTCTTGTTTATCTGTTTTCATTTTCTTTCTTTAATTAATTTTGATTATGATTGGTTCGGATGGTGGGTTTGGGAGGTGCATTTTTGTGATTGGAGTTGTGGGTTTTTTTTTTTTTTTTTTGC
>Ga0214543_1004787_pt1 | contig 25458 bp, 12 predicted proteins | sample CNSS2metaG_FD_160094 | JGI IMG/M metagenome (GOLD analysis project Ga0214543, IMG submission 160094) | Root nodule microbial communities from cowpea collected in UCLA plant growth center, Los Angeles, California, USA - CNSS2 | ecosystem: Host-associated > Plants > Roots > Nodule | place: USA... | reverse complement strand
CAAAGTACAGTCTCAATTAAATTTTACTATGCCTAATCATGTCTATTCCTTTGTTTCTTTACCAAATAGAAAACTTAATTAATCAAAGTAAAGTCTTGAATAATTTTAGTTAAAGTGATTACCGTTAATCAAAGTACAGTCTCAATTATTGGCAAAAACTTACTTAATCAAATGAAAGTTTCTAAATAAAATCAAAGTAAAGTCTCAATTGAATTTAAAAACCTTTTCACTCATATGATTAGTGTGCGTGTAAATTTAAAATCATTATTTTCTATTCAATTAAGAAGCAAAGGACATAGATAAACAAAAACCACAACAATAATCAAAATAACAAATAAATTAATTCATCTAACCTCATAATCCAGTTAAGAAATTACAATGGAATCAACCCTAAAAGCTTAGCCCTCTATGGCTTTGATGGAATACATGATAATATATGATGAAGGAAAGAAAATAAAAGAGAGAATGAGAGATATGATGGATGACGGTGTCTGCCAAAACCAGAGAGTTCTAAGTGTCTAAGTTGTAAGTTATGTCGCTTCTGCTCCCTTAAGTCTCTTTATATAGTCTTCAACTAGACTTTGGGCTTTATCTGTCGGTTGCTAAAATATTTTATTTTTATTTAATTAATTAGCAACTTAATTTCTGTCAAATTTCCAATCTTGCCCCTCTTATTTAACCATTTTTGCAGTTTTGACCAGAGTTGATTGCTGGCTTTGACCAGCTGACCAGTTGACCAGTTTGACTGTCCAATAGCAGCCTGACACGTGGCAAAGTGTTCTCTCTCCAGAATTAGGGTTTGCTCTCACACTTTTCTCCCTCTCTTGGCTGCACGGCTGACGTGAAATGATGGATGGTCGCTCCTCCTTCTCCGACGACGTTCTGCTGCTGTGGTGGTGCGCGAATCTAGTTCGTGCTCGCGTTAATAGTGTGAGGTTGGCTGCTGGTGGGCGTTGCTGCAATGGATTGCTCTTGGTCGCATTTTCGCTGCTGTGCGAGATGCAGGAACGCTGCTGGTTCACGTTGATGCTGCTGGCTGTTCTGGTTCGTTGCTGCAATGGTGGTGGCTCACGTTGCTGTTGCTGCATTTGCGCGCTTCCGCTGCAGAGATGGCCGTGATTTCTGGTGCGTGATGAAAGCAAATTTGCGTTTTCCGGCAAGGTGAAATGGTGGTCCGAGGTTACAGATCTGGTGCAAGTTCCATGGCGAAGGTGCAGTGCTGGCCAGAGGTTTGATGGTGAGATTGGCGGCGGCAGCTAGGGTGGCGCTGCCATGGTGATGGAAGGAGATGATGAAAATTAGTGTTAGGGTTTCATTTTGGGAGATGGTGACATGGCAAGATCTGATTGGTCAATTTGGTGAGTGGAGGATTATGACACGTGTCAGCCTATGGTTAGCCTGATTTGAAAGGTGGGGATTGCCACATGGCATAATCTGGTTGAGCGGAGTTTAAGTGGTAGGAGGGGTGCAACTTAGTAAAAACTAGGGGTGCAGAACACGTTTTTGTGGTCCACTTGCAAGAGGAGTGTGTAAATAAAATCTGGGGGTGTATTTAGCTCCTGACTATTCTTTCCAAAATTTGCTGATTTTGGACCTATTTTGTAACTTTGAATATTTCAAATCCACACTTTTAATGACCCAATAATATTTTATGCAACTAAAATCAATTTTTACATCATTTTCACCTTATGTACTCAATAAATCCAGTAATCACAAATCCTAATTAAATCAATCTTTAAGCACAAAAAATTCAATTAAATCCCCAAATTTAAACATTAAATGAGGACAAAAATTTGAACTCATCAGTTATCCATGATTGCCATTTTCCGAAAGAAGCTTCACGAATTCAATTATGGAATTTGCATATAGATCATGATAAACCAGATTATGGAATTTAAAACTGTTTATGATATTTATCCTCTTTTCTTAGGCTCATTTGTATTAAACTTTATCTATTGCAACCAATTGTTATGCCTTTATATCTTCATATACATAAGCTAAACATTTGGAGTTAACCACTTACGCTTTTTTCTATTTTTATTTTCTAGTTATTTAAACTATAACATCTAGGGGCAGGTTTGCTTTGTTAACCTTGACATGCACTATGGATGATATCTAGCATACACACTTTCAATTCTGACATTTTCCAAAATAAGCCTAACGAATTTAATTATATGTTATTCATGATGAAGAACATTAATTAATGAATGCAGTGTGCATAATTTCACAATGAGATAAGTTTTAAATTCTACAAATTTTCCATATATGGATGTTCCAATTAAGTATGAATAGTGTTTTGGTCATCTTCATTCAACTCAATCACCAAGTTCCTATACTAAATATAATTATTTAATTAATGGCTTCAAATAAACAACAAAATTCACATCAAACGAGTTTGGTATTAACCAAAAAAATAATCATATTAGAACTACAAAATTAGATTTAAGCCATGTAAAAATAAGCCTCATCTTTTATAACTCTTTCTATTCCTGAAAAGACACAGTAAGGAATATACTGCACAAAGTAAAATTCCTGTTCCACAATCTATTAAGCAGGGTTAATAGAGTAAGATGTATGCAAGGTAAAATTCCCATTGAATGGCTTTATTTTTAGTGGGTTTTATTACCCAATTCTAGACATTCGTCAATTATTAAAAGAAAACATGAAGTGAAATATATAAAACTATGAAATAGAAAATGAGTCAAACAAAGTAGAAGCACTTCACAAATACTCGGTAATGGAAACAAACCTGGTTGTGAACGAGCAGTCTTAGAGGAGCAATAATGTCGAATTAGTGAAGTCAGCGAAGCAGGTAAGAAGCTTATTGAAAGGAAAGCCAGTGACGAACCCCGGTCACGATAGTAGCAACGAACTATGGAGCCTAAGAGCAGCAATGAAGAAGACGAGAGGAGAAAATGCGGCTATTTGTTCGAACCAGACAGCGAGAAATAGAGAAATGAATTTAGTTTAGGGTTTTAGGTTTTCAATAATATAATTTAATATTATTTAGAATTTATTGGTGGGTTGGTGAGCCAACCCGGCTCACCACGGGTTGAACCCTGGTGAGCTAGATTCTTAGTTAGCCGGGCCAATTTTGACCCGTACCGAAATTTTTCATTTTTGTTCAACCCAACCCGGCTCCAACCCGTGGTGGGCCAGGTTGGTTCGCGGGTTATAACCCAATTTGACGGCTCTACCTAATATGCTAAAATTAGCTATTCTAGAATGGAAAAATGAACACTTTGACTAATGAAAACTAACAAAATTCAAGACACATCAATATCCTAGGAGACTGCCCATGATGTTACTATATGTCTGCCCTCTATGTCCAAAAATATCACCTTCTATTTTTCACAATCCATGAGAACGTCATTGACCGTCAACCAATCCATCCTTAGGATCACATCCAACCCTTCAAGTGGTAAACACAACAAATTGCCTTTGAACTTATGTCCCACTACGTCAATCGAACACCAAACACAGACCGAACTAGTTGAGACTTGTCCCGATACTAGCGTAGAAACCACCAACTCACATTTTAGGTCACACATAAGTAACATGAGCTTCTCCGAACACGCAAAAGATACAAATGAATGCATTACACCCAAATCAAACAAAACATTCACACACTAACCATACAATGAGCATGTGTCTCAAATTAAGTTACATGATTTTCCTGCTTATGTTCTTGACATTGCAAACACTCTCCCTACTACTTTCGGCTTCTCTCTAGACGACCTTTGTTGTTATTCTAGCTTCCCCACCATCGTTCTTGCGTTTTGAACCCATTATTTTAAGGATTTTCATATTGTTTTAACCTCTAACGCTTCCTTTGTAGCAGCAAGGACGACGAACCTTGCGAGCACTAACAACGACAACGAGAAACTAAGGTTAGTTGGGTTTCATTTAACTCAAATGCATGGCTTGTGGATGTTTTTGAACGAAAATTTTGTGTTTTGAAGGCTCATTAGGGGTGGTGTCAGACATCTCCTGTGGGCACTTTTCTGGCGATAGTTACGAGGTTTTCACGCCACCTCCAACTTTGTTTTGGTTTCCATATACTTTGATTGCACACTTGTGTCTTGATTGTATTATTTAGTTTCTTTTTTTTATTATATTACACAATTTTTTTAGCAATTTGAGGATTTTTTTTTTGGACAAAAGTTTCTTGTAGATTAATAAAATAATTAGTATCAAAATTATTTTGTGAAATTTTATAGAAATTAGAACTATTGTGGAATTATGTTTCCCTATCAAACTTGGCGTTGTTAGGAAAATATTACCCCATAAATCTTGTCCTGAAGTTGGCCCAATTGATGGCCTTGTCACGAGCTTCCATCATTTGCTGCATACCTCCCCACCAATACTCAGTTTCTCCAATCGACAAAAACGTAGCATACTCCAACTTCTGCCCCTCATTTGTAGACATTTTCCCGTTGAACTTCGGTGGGTTGTAGCGCATAAAATCATTCATATTTGAGTGATTGATTAGTGCTTACACTACCTGCGACTATTGTTGCATTGCACCCACCAGCCGCTGGATGGCTTGACCAATCTCATTAACAGAGCTTGTCAAATTTTGTGGTCCATGTGCCATCTCTCTTTCATATAATAAAGCAATAAACAATTAAACATAAACATTAACACCATTCAGATTCGCACAACAATATCTAGACGAGCTCACTTCCTAAAATCCAAAAAATGTTCCGAAAACCAGGCTTTGATACCAAAATGGAACACTCCAATTTAGGATGTCAGGAAAAGTAAAAAAAAAACATACATGTTTAGCCGAAAACGATAATTTTCAAGTTTGTTAACATAGGTTTATTTCTAATCTTAAACACGTAAGTCGAAATAATAATTGTCTGACATTTTTTAAATAATAGCAGCAAATAAAGTTACATGGTCTTTACCATTTGTTTAAAATCAAAAATTTAACAAAAGAAAATCTCAAGTTCGTCTCATCTTCACGTTAATCTACTCCAGGCTAGAACCATATGTATTATCACCTACTCTGATATAACATATATGTCATACGATCATAGCATATGTTGAGAAGAAAGAAAATGGGGTTTGAGATTAATCTCCCTTGTGTATAAACCACACACAGGGTAATCTATTTTTAATAGAAAGAGGTACAATTAAAAAGAGTAACTAAAAATAAATAGAGTAAATAGAAGATATTGTTTGATATTGTGATTAACAATATCTAACAATATCTTAGTAATATCAAACAATATCTAACCAATATCTTAGTAATATCAAACAATATCTAACCAAAATCTAACACTCTCTCTCAAGCTGGAGCATACAAATCGTATGTGTCAAGCTTATTACAAATATAATCAATTCTAGGCCCCCATAAAGACTTAGTAAAAATATCTGCTAACTAATCACTTGAGTTAACAAACTCAGTCTTGATGTCTTCAGACATGATCTTTTCCCGAATGAAATAACAATCAATTTGAATGTGTTTGGTCCTCCCATGAAAGACAATATTGGAGCTAATATGAGGAGCAGTATGATTGTCACACACAAGTGTCATTTGAGTAACATCTCCAAATTGTAACTCTCTAAGCAATTGCTTGAGCCAAATAAGTTCATAGGCAGCTGAGGCCATAGCTCTATATTCTACTTCTGCACTGGATCTTGCTACAACATTTTATTTATTACTTTTACACAAGATTAAGTTACCACCAATGGAGACACAATATCCATATGTAGATCTTTTATCAGAAGGAGATCCTGCCCAATCAGAATCTGAATAGCAAACAACTCTTATATGGTTATTAGAACCATATAACAATCCTTTTTCCATGGGATCTTTTGATATACTTCAAGATACGAATGACTTCTTTCCAATGATCTTCACATGAGGAATTAAGAAATTGGCTTACAACACTGACTGTAAAGGAAATGTCAGGACGAGTAACGGTAAGATAATTCAATTTCCCAACCAATCTTCTATACTGCTCAGGATCAGATATAGGCTCCCCTGATTTGGTAGAAGTTTAGTATTGGGATCAACAACAAGGTATCTTTAAGCACTGCTTAATTAATAGGCGAATGACCCCCCCCCCCCCCCCCCCCCCAAAAAAAATAAACTTAGGCAATGATCATACAGAAAGCAAATAAAATAAAACACAAATGTTCGACTTCCTTTTACCTAGTTCAACAATCCTTCCAGTACGTCTCCCTCGTTGCCTCAAACTCCAGTCTCCATAGTTTCTCTCTAGCTTCAGCCTTGTTGTTTTCATTCTTCTATTTTCTAAGCACTTTGGACACTAATATAACCTAGGGTGTTTACCCTAACCAGTCGTCACCATTCTCCCCTAAAGAACCCTAACATTTAAAACAACTTTTATTCTTTCCGTTTGTGTTCCCTAAACATTAAGATACAAATCTGGAGATTTAAAACCATTAACTTGGTCCTTTCTTTCTTTCATGTGGTAATACTTACTAACAAAACCAAACAAAACTAAAAAATTGAGAGAAAAGGGAGAAAATTGCCCCTTACATGACCAAACAAGCACAACCCTAAAGGAAGAAAAAGAAGAAAAACAAAATAAATACAACCCATATGTAGGCTAGCCAGGATTCAAAGTCGTACTTTGACTTCGCACACCAAACACATACTTCAACCACTAAGCCACGTGCTTTCTCATTCCATAACTATTTTCTTGCATTTCATATTTTTTTCTAATTTTTTAATTATGTAAAAATAACTTTAAAAAATGTAAAATGGAAAAAAAATTATGGAATGTAGGAAGAAAATGATGAAGGTGAAGGAAAAAAATGTCATTTAAAAATTATTCCAGTTAAGTAGGCTTTCAAAGAAATATTTTTTCCATTTTATACCTATAATAAGAAATTCACTAATAATGCGTTTGCCAGGAGTCAAACCCGGATCTATTGCTTGGAAGGCAATTATCCTAACCGTTGGACTACAAACGCTGCTTATGCACTCAAATATTTGTAATATAAAATAATATATTACAATTTATAACTTTTTTATATCATTATTCATGTGCCAGAATATATTAAAATAATATAAAATAATTAAAATTGGAAAGAAAAGTAATGCATTTTTTGGAAGTCGAAACGAATCTATTGAATGGAAGGCAATTATTATAACCGTTGGACTACAAACGTTCTATTACTGTTATAATATAACCCATACATAGGTTAGCCAAGATTGGAAGTCGCACCCCTTCCCACACCAAACACATAATTCAACCATTAAGCCACATGCTTTCTAATGATATAATGCGCACCACAAATTTAAAAACACATGTATATCTCATGGAATAAATAATTAAAATAAATAAAACAACAACTTTAATCAATCAATTATATATTCAACGTGTCTCTAAATATTGGACCATGAGACCACTACACTAATAAGTCCCTTATCTCATGAGTTTTTCTTAGCCAATTGCATTTTTCTGGGTAGGTTTAAGTGGTTAATTAGGAGTCATTAGCCTAGAATTTGTTTAGTTAGGTTTCTAGCCTAGTTTTGCAAAAGTAGTCTAATTAGGTGTTTTCAATGCATCCTTTGGCATAATTATTAGGAGTACTAATAGTTAGGCCAGGTTTAATACATGAAATAGGTTCATGAATAGGTAATAGCATATTAGTATAGTCTTAACTTAGTTTGGAAAGCTTAGAAGTAGAATTGACCTAGTGTTAGTCTAGTTTTAAGAGATTTTGAATAGGTTTTGTTGTGCTTAACATCTACATTTGAGGTTTTAGAGTTCTATGAACATATGAAGATCAAGGAAGGTAGCAAATATCCAAAGAAAGCCATGGGAGAAAGCTGATCCAGCCAAATTGATAACAAGTGGTAGAGTTGACTTTTGTTGCAAAAGTTGACCAAAGTTTGATGAAAAGTTGACATTTTGATTTTCACATTCAAATGAGATGGCACCTTTTGGGAAAGCTTTGGGGAATTAAAATACACTTGTTTTGATCTTGAGATGGTTGAAAAGTGGTCCCTAGATGCATAACACTCTTAATTCTCATTTTTGCATGTTTAGTTCTTTTTAGTGTGTTGTAGGCATAACATATTTTGATTTGGTGTTTTCTTAGTTGTAGTATAGGTAGTGGTGCATGTTAAAGTTGTTGAAAGGGAGTTGAGTGAGGAATGTTGTTGCTGAGGTGAAAAATGAAGTGGAATCCGAACCATGCAAGGTTAACATGTGGAAGGCCATTAAATGAGTGGATTGGGAGCTTCTATGAGCAAGTTGGATTCATTTACCAATTGCAGTAGGTCATGTGGATGTTGAAACATCACCAAATACATGTAAATGACCTGATGGAAGTTGTGCTAGTTGCTGGAGAACTTGTCACCCAAGTTCCAAGTGGAAATGCAAAGTAGTTTAGGCATAAACGTGGTAGTTAAATTAGTTTTAGAAACTTGTAGAACCAGTACAGGTTCTGGTTTTCTGTTATGTGTGGCACCAAAGCACAATTGAAATACACATTTCATCCACTCTCTCTCCAAAAACTCTCCACCTCCACACATTCACCACTACCATAAAACCATATTATGTTTTTCGCTATACTATTCCTGCACATTTTTAGTTGTTTTTTGATGTTTCGTCGAGATGTACAATGAGGATTGTGTTCATTTCTACCGTTCAATTTGTTTGTAATACGTTATTGTTCTTTATATTGATGATTTTCTTTCATTTCCATCGATCATTTACCATGATTTTCTTTCTTTGGCTAAATTAAGTTTGTGATTCAAGAACGATAAAGCTTGAGTGATATTGATCTAAATCAACATTGAATATCATATGGAATCTTCTTGAATTTCAGAGATGCGTGGTCATCTAACTAGATATCAAATGTCTTTCAATCTATGATCAATCATACATAAACCAAGCTACTTGAATCATTTTACTCAATTCTGCAGTTTTGAATTTCTGTTCTAGTACACTTTGATTTTGAATTCTATGATTTTCTGTTGTTTGTGCTTATTTCATGTTTGCATCTTTGTCATGCCATTGTAAGTAAGGTTTCTGCATCATTTTTCCATAAAATTCATCGTTCATTGCATCCAATTTCATGCTCATTCATAAGTTAGTTAAAACCGTTAATTAAGGTTTATCAATTAGGATCTCGAGCTATACTCAACATTTTTAAGTGATTCGTGTTCCTATGTTCAATAGAGACCCTTCCTAGACATTCTTCATTATTACGTTTTTTATTCATGCCTTAGAATTTGAGTTAAAACGTTGCCATGTGTCTACGCAAGCGGTTGCTCTCGGGAGAACTTTTAGATTTTAGAATTTTGCATAATTGAGCTTTGATTCATTTTTAGTGGTTCATTTAGGTTTCATTTAGGTGTTAGAAGCATCATGCATAGTTATATTGAATTTAGGAGCATTGCATTACATATTCATACATATGCATAAATAGTTACTTCTAGCTTTTCATCAATCACCTTAGGTGTATCTTAGTTCACTTAGGCATTTCACCAAACATTTTGCATTTTCGCATTGTTTCAGTTTTGGTTTGAAAACATTTTATTAGATTTTCTCATTTCCATAAGATAAGTTAAATAAATCACTCATTTGCCTTGCCTATCTTTTGGATTTATCCTTGGTTGACCACTTTGCTATATTAAGTAGTATTGGTGAGGAAATCGAGTTTTACTAAATCTCTAGGCGACAAGAGGTTTATCATACACCAACAAGAGTTCTCCTTAAAACATCAACCACTTTATAATTTCATCTTAATACTCTAAGTTTTTTTCTTGGTCGTATAGATGCCATTTATGTTCTCCCACCATGACTTAGGGAGTCTTCTTTCTATCTCCCTTACTTTTGTTACACTTGTCCAATTTCGTCCGCTGATATTTGATTGTCAAATCTTGTGTTTCTGCCACATTGGGACAATGTGTAGTTTAAGTGTGAGGGCAATCCTAATTTGTGATGAAATTGTTTTGTTTTGTTTTAGATTTATGCTCATCTTTTGGGAAACCTTTGCATGCGTTTCTTTTAATTTTTAGGCACTTACTTCACTCTTGGAGGATATGGTTGTGCCCATTTTATGAGGATTGGAGATGGAACTAGAAGTGTAGGAGTTTGGGGTTGCCTTCATGCTTGATTTTGACTTACTCCTACTTGCCCCTCTATTTACTTTGGTTCTTAGCTACTTATCCATACATTCCACACCATGTCCTCAACCTCATTACAACTTTCAAAAGTCCTCATAATCCCTATATGCATGTATTTTGAGTTGTTGATTTTAGAAGCTTTCCTAGTCTGTTTGATGCTTATTTTTCATTGGTGCTTAGAGAGTAAATAGTAGCCTAGAAATTTGAGTGATACAATGCATGTTTTGTGAGGTTCTCTTGCATTCAATTCACATTTTGAGCTTACTTGAGTCACTTGTCATGTTTTGAATTTCTTGGATGATGTTCATAGATATCTTGCACCTTTGACTCTTTGTGCGTTCGATGTGTTCCATTTGTCCTTTTTATTTATGTCTGTTTATTACTCGTGCATGTCTCTCTTTGTTTTTTATTTCTGGTTGTCCTTGTTTTGCTTAATATTTTTCCCAAGAGTGCAAAAGGCTAAGTGTAGGGTTGTTTGATGGGTCATTATTTTCCCATATTTTCTTACATTTATGTACCCATCCTGATGAATGTTTAGTGCTTAATTGTCTACCGTTAATGCATTTTCATGTATTGGGCTTCATTGGCCTAATAGTTTAGATTTTTACTAATTTGGGTTTAATTGGTCTAATTTTCATTTGAAATTATTTTCAAGACTTTTTTATGAATCAATTTTAGGCTTGGACACTTCATCTTGGGCTAAGAAAGTTGTGCCACATCATCAATGCCACTTCAGCCTTTTTTCCATGTCAGCATTTAGGCCCAAAGTGGCAATTTTTTAATTTAGTTGCCCAAAATAGCATATTTGTATTTCTGAACATGTTTAATGATGTGACCACATTTGGGTTTAGGTTTTTAGGGTCCAGAACCCTTATTTTCGTTTTAAGAGAGCCATAACTACTAACTTTCATTTTTCCTACATTTAGAAGAGCACCCAGTTACGGATTTTTGTTCTAACTCATCTAATTCAAATTTTCAACTCTTCTGGTTCACATTTTCTTCTCCTTAATTCATAAAATGATGTATTACCTTTTGGTTATATTCTGTTGTAACTCCATCTCCATAGAGAGCTTTTTTGTTGATTCCCTGAAGAGAATGCATGAGCTTTGAGGTTTTTTGTTCAATAATCTTCTATTATGTTCTATTTTGGGTTGCTTTTCATCAATTAATCTCCTTAGGTAATTCAAAATCTGTGTATGATTAATATGTAATGGGTATTTTGATGGTTAAGTCATTTTGTATTCATGCTAAATGAATGTGGATTGCTTAATCTTTGTGTAATTGATGTGTGCATTGCTTCGATGTATAATGAAACTGTTGTTAATCTTCCTTTAATTGAGGATATTGGTCACTGGGAGACGACCTTGGGTTCACTTTCGGGTACTACATTTAAATTGTTTTATTTGTTAGAGTACAAACTCGATCACTAACTCACTCCAAAACCTAACTCACATACATCTAGCTCAAATCAATATTTCACACATCGGTAAGTTCACACACCACGAATCTAGAAACTACATAGAAGGTTCACACACCAGTTTAAGAAAATCAAAATGAAAAGAGATCAAATATAAACATAACTCATCTAAGAAAATCCAAAACGTAAAACCCTAAACCCATCATAAAACCCTAGATAAATTAGAGAAATAGATATTGCATTCACTTACTTTACCAATTAATATTTCGTGAAGGGTTTATGCTTCCTCCATATTAGGGTTTCACTTCTTGGTATGGTTCGTGAAGGAAGCTAATATGGTTCGTGGAGAGGTGGCCTCAAGCTGGTTCGTGATTAGTGGACCTACTTCTAGGTTGTACGGGCCATGTTTGTGAAGAAGCCTGGTCAAGTTCGTGAAGCGGCCTAATTAAATTCTGGTGGTTAGTGAAGGGCGAGGGCGACTCAGGAGTTTTGTGCCAATGTGTTTTGTAAAAATGCACAAAGTGAGGGAAGGAGTTTTGTGAAAGTGAAGTTTTGGAAGGGAGGCAAACGTGCCAAGACATGTTTGGGAGGTAAAGTTTCCTTATTTCAAAGAGATTGTCACCAATTTTGTGACTTGTTTTATGACCGAAAAATCAGTCACTAAATATGCCACTTAATTAGAAAAAAATCCAGTCACTAACTCAGTTACTAGTCACTGTCATTTTCAGTAACTAAAGTCAGTCACTATTGTTAGTTTTGAAATGGTGAGTTTAGCCAAGAAGAGGGGGTTGAATTGGCTTTATAAAACTTTTTCGAAAGCTTAAATCTCTTTTCAATTGAATCTAACGGACTGGAAAGTTTGGATGTAAATGCAGCAGACCAGTACACTTTCAGTTGATCAAAATATAAAACAACAGACTAAATTGTTCTTGATACTATGAAACAGTCGATTAAAAAGGCAATTCAATCGGCTGAAATACTGGAGAATTATGCAGAATGCAGAATTTGCGAATTCAAATCAAACAACAATCTTTTATATACAAGACATGTTCCAATAAGTATTTATAACAAGTATAAAGACTCAGATTACACAAGAACGCATTAAATCACACCAAAGATCAAATTGCTTGGTTTTCTTGAGTTTTTAAATTGTTTCAAAGAGAGTGAGATGAGGGAAAGAAGAATGCACAACTATTTTTATATTGGTTCACTCAATCACAGAGCTACATCCAGTTTTCCAAGACAACCTGAGCCTGGTTTCCACTATATTCAAAAGTTTTACAAATCAAACACCAAGATTACACTTTTGAACACAAAGCACACAAGATTTTTGACTCACAAAAATCTAGAACTACAACCTACAAGAATCACACTTGCAGACCTGAAATCACATCAGGCAAACCATCTAGAGGCACAAGAACGTCCAAACCTGATGGTGGTTGTCCCTAGCACACCATACATTTGTTCTTCAAGCTACTCACAAACCAAAATGCCTCCAAGATCAACCAAGATCTTCAAACACGAGTTGCAGCTGTGTATTGTAGAGAGAGAACGCTTCCCAGAGATAAATGACACGATTTCGATCACAAAATTAAGATTCACACCTCTGCTCGCGAAAACACAACTTATATAGTTTTGGTTTAAGTGAAATCATTCGATTGAATTTTCCGTACAGTCAACTGATTTCACCTGACTTAAATGAAATCAGTCGATTGAAAAATAATTCAACTGACTGAATGCATTCATACCAAAAACTATATACAATAAGCCTTTTAACCTGTTAAAACCTATTTTAACAGATTAAAAGAGATGCACTAGGGCACACAAGATATCTAACCTATGTCATATAGCCTACCAACATTGTATAACACTAAACCATTACATTTAACATGTTATTTTCAGATTTAACACACTAAAACTAAATCTTCAAGTGGATCTTCATCAATCTTCATCAATCTTCATCAAACTTTATCAAACACTTAAGATCTTCATGCACATAGCTTTATCAATTCTTTTCTTCAAGCTTGCTTGTGCCAACAACTATTTCCTATTTTTCTAGTAATGCCATTTAGTTCTCGATAGCAATAATATGCATCACCAAAAAAAGTTGTAGCAACCAATGGACCATCATATAGGGAAGTTGTGTTATTGATGGATGGAGTGAAAGAGAAACTAGAAGTCATAGGTGAAAGGTTGTGAGTTGATCAACAATGGAAAAATATTGAGCAAGAATGGTATGAAAATGATAAAATATTATACAACATGATGGAAGATACAAGTAACAAAAACTTTGTATAATTACTTGTAACTGTTAATACCACTTTCCCAGTCCATCAGAGATTTTTTGAAATTTCAGAATTTAGAACACTTTGTCATGACATACAACATATGCTTCTAAAGTTGGTTATTTTAGAAAAACAAATGTCTAATGATTTACGACAACTAATGAATGATTCAGTTAGGGAGGGCACTTTAGAAAATATGATGAAAATGATTAATTAGAATTACTCCTAAATGAAGCAAATGATGAATAACATGAATCATGGATCTGAAGGTTCACTTCTAAGGGTTCTAGAGTGAGAAAGGGATGGATTGATTCAAGAAAACAAAATAAGATGAAGAACCTAACATAAAACCGAATTGAATTAAGATAAATAAACTAGAAAATGTAAAGCAAAAAAGATGGAAATGGTTGAAAATAACACACCACTCATAGGGGGGAAAAGCCAAGCCAACCCTAGAGATGAGTGATGAAGCCGCCACTTGCAAGCAAGATAAGGAAAAGAAGAGCCTTCACTCCTTGGAGGAGAAGCCCTGACGAAAATGGTTGATACACAAGAGTGATTTTTACTTCAAAATGTTCAACCTTTTCACATGTCTAGGAGCACCCCTTATATAGAAGAGTTTAGGGGCCTCTAAGCAAATAAAAGATACCTAAGGATGTCTCTACAGAAACCTAACCCTAGCTTTAGAAACTAGGTCAATTCAGGTTACAAAAATGAGAGACAAATGAGTTAATTATGGTGGGTGCAAGGCTAATTTCGTTCTATCACTAAAGGATACTAAGAAAATGTCTCATATGTCTTCAAAAGTGGCCAAAGTGTGCTAAAAAAAGGAGACCAAAGGTACAAAGGTACATTTGTTTTATGCTTTCTACTTTATGCTTTTTTGCCTTTTCTCTCTCTTCCACCTATATGCTCTACACCATCTCCACTTCTCTACTAGGGTTGTGCCACATCATCCACCACAATTAACTTTACTTAAACCTACAAAACACATAAATAAGGATTACATGTTGGCTTAAGTCAAGTCAGCTCTAGTCAATAAGTCAAACCTAGTCCAAGGTCAACAAGTCAACTAAGGTTGATTCAACTAAGTCAACTTAGGGGATTTCAAACATAATGAAAACAATGAACATAGATGAAGGATTAGTGAACTTCCTTTCTAAACATGCTTAGTCTTCTTAAGCATGTGCCTCCATCCTTGGTTGGGGTCAATCCTTCATCAACGGATCACCCTAGAGAAACGAACCCATTTATTGAAAGGCCAAGGGGAAATAATAGAATGTAACAACTCAAGGGACATATGCCGCAAATTAGCAAGCTTTTGGCGAGTATAATTTTAGTTGCCAGAGATTGTCCAATGATGTGACATGGACCCTAATGGATTTTCTCGATCAACCACTTTCCATGTATCAACGACACATATCTTAGTAATGACGTAAAGAACCCTCAACAAAAAAGAAATCAATCATCGTCAACCACGTAGGATTTCTTTTGAACACCATCTTATCCTTTTCTTCGTCTGGGATGGTTCTTGTTGTGATAAATCGTACAAAGGGCCCAATCCAAGAATCTTAAGAGCTTGTTTTAAGACAAGTGATCTGTAAGCTAGAACTAGTGCTGGGAAAGCTTAACATTGCCTAGATCACAAATCAATTATTCCCCAATCTCTTAGTACTCATCAGTTTTGAATGGTGTTATGCTCTTTGGGGACAAATGTTAGTTCGAATGAATCAAATAGCGAAATTAGAGATTGAACCTGAGATAAGTATTACATCATCTGTGGATCTCGTGCTTGAAAACTTTTTTATACTTGCCCACTTACAAATTTTGAATCACTTTTTACTACCAATGGTAAATATGTCGGTAAAATTCGTTGATAATTTTTTTTTATCGGCAGATTTATCCGTCAGTAAAAGAAGCGGGAATTTTCCCGCCCAAATCTCACCTTATAAGAAGACGAGAAGAAGAAGAAAAGAAGAAAAAGAAGGAGAAGAAGAAGAAGAAGAAGAAGAGAAGAAGGAGAAGAAGAAGAAAAAGGAGAAAGAGAAGAAGGAGAAAGAGAAAGAGGAGAAAAAGAAGAGGAAGAAGGAGAAGATGAAGGAGAAGAATGAGAAGAAGAAGAAGACGACGGCGGTGGTGGCATCAGCGATGGTGGCAGCGACGGCGAAGTCGACGGCGTCCACGAAAAAAAAATGAAAAATAAATTGAAAGAGGGAGGAGGAAGAAGATGAACAATGCAACAAATTTACCGACGGATTTTTTGGTAATTATCGACGGATTTTTCGGTCGGTAATTACCGACGGATTTTTTGGTCAGTAATTACCGACGAATTTTTCAATCGGTAATTACCGACAGATTTACCGATGGATTTTTCATCGATAATTACCGACTGATTTTTCTGTCGATAAAAACCTACGAAACATGATTTCTGTCAGTAAAATTTTACCGACAAGCATTTTACTGACGGATTTTTGATCGTCGATAATCCATCGGTAATGTTGATTTAGCGACGGGTTTTGACTATTACCGACGGTTTTTCTTAATGGTCATGTAGCGTATAGGATTTGTTTTAGGACTTGTATTAAAGGCCAAGTAGTATAGGATTTTTTATCAACCTTGCTTAAGTTGTAGAACAATATTTACGCCTAGCTTAAGCTAATCTTAGGTGATTAATTTTGTAACCCTAGCTTGGTGGAGAGACATGGAGGCCATACGACAAGTTGTTAGTGGAGAGCTTTCCCACAAAGGTAGTGGCCATGTGTCACTTCCCAAGTGGTGATGAAGGATCATCTTCGGGTTTAGGAGTGGAAAACGTGTCTTGGGCAAAAGGGGGTAAAAACCTTAGAACGAAATTCAACAAAGGGGAAGATGGGTGACATTTAATTCATGAGATAAGAAACAGAAGGAAGCCACACCACTTATAGAAAATTCTAAGATAAATGAGGAAGATTTGCCACTTTGAATCGAAGATTCAAAGATAAGGATCAATGGTTCAAAGGAGAACCTAGAGACTTGCGAGAAAAACTCAAATTTTCATGTACTCAAATTTGACTACAAATGTGTCCACAAAGGTTAATATACTATGGGCCTAAACACAAAATGCCCAACATGACTAATAGCTTAATAAAGTCCAAACACAAAATTACAAACTGAAAGGTTCTTATTCTATAAATCGAAGCTAATTTAAGATCCCTCTGATGGTCTTGGGCATGCTTCTATCAATTGCTCCAAAATCCCTATGACGGTCCTAGTCATGCCTCCATCATTGCCTTTGGGTTGGAGAAAATTCGACCTTGAATTTTAGCATTTTGTTACTTACAAACAAACACACAAACATAAATGCTCAAAGCACGCAAAATCAGAATAGTTTAAAGACAAAAATAAAATGCTATCTACGTTGAAATTGGAATCTTGGGAGAGGCATATCTCTTATTATTAAGGTTCTTAGAGATTGTCCTCCAGGGTCAAAGACCAACCTACAAAATACATCAAAGAGTTTCAACACAATTGTTCTATGAACAATGGAACAACAAAGAAGAACACTTACATAAATCACAGAAGAGAAAAAGAGTCTCTAAATAGGTTCGTTGCATGACACACAAACAAGGCTAGTATTAGAAATAAGTTCATGTGTTTCAAATCTTGTTTCTTCTTTTTCTATCATCTTTTCTTCACCCCATTGCTTATGCCATTGCTCCTTAATGTATAAAAAGAGACATATTAGTATGTTTCCCAATGAAAATGCATAATCATGATGATGTAAATGGGAACAACAGTTCAAAGTATTGTAATCCCCTTTTAAGGATTTCATCTCAACCATGTATGTAAGGGGTGTGAGGAGAGACTTATTCTCTAGTTTCTCTCTTTGTTCTTCTTTTTCATTCTCTTGTTTCTCTTTTCTCTCTTTTAGCTCTTTTTATCTTCTTTCTCTTAGCTCTTTCTTTTTTCGTTCTCTCTTTAATTCTTCCATTGGTCTTGCTTTTTCCAACATCTTCGGTCGTTGCAATAGCATTTGTGCTCTCTCTCTTGTCTTTCCTTTTCCTTTTCTCTTGGCACTCTTTCCTCATTATCTTTCTTTTCGTGCTCTCTTTGTGTTGTTTGCTCTCATCTCACTTTGTTTAGCACTTCGACCTTTTGCACAACAATCCTCTCCACCTCTTTCAAGTATATAACATAATCCTTGAGGTTTTCATGAGTCATGGAACTTGCATCCAAATTAGGACATTGATAAAATTCGTGTCCATAACCTTCACACTTGGTGCAAATAACACTTGTTTTGCTTCTTGGAAATAATTTTTTGTCATGTATGTACTCCCTTCCAAGATCGACAAGTTTGCTATTCAGCTTGATAATCCTGGACACAATGACATTGGTATCCTCTACGAAGGTCGAACTCTTATGGAACATTGTGGAGTGTTAAAAATTAGTATATCCTGTAGTGAGAGACAGAAAACAAGAGCTGATACAAAACATAGTAAGTGGTTAACACAACTAATGTATATAAAATTATCAAATGGATCTCACTACTCCTTACGTGTTTATACTTAATTCACTTATGTTTCACTATTAAAAGTGTATGCATTCTCAAAAGTGTATTCACTCGCTCTTATGTTGATGTTTAGCTCTTTAAAGAACCTCCCATCAACCCATCAAGAATTTATCATCAAAGTGAAAGATGTAACAAATTTAAGCTTAACTGAGAGGAGGTCAAGAAAAGGAAAACTCTATGACAAAACCGAGGATATTTGAAGATAAACTAAAAAGAACAAAAATCAAGAAATGATTAAACCAAAGAAAGTAAATATGTAAGAAAACTAAGACTACGATACCGAGAAAAACATTTTAAAAGAGATGAGTAATCGAAACTGTGTATTTAGAAGTTGGTTTGGGTCTCCATTTCTATAGTTTGCTCCGGAATATAAGTTTCATCCTTATTTAATTTGATAAAATAAAGTGATATTATTATTTTGTTTGGAAGACATTCACCAACTGTAAACTAACACCAAAGCTAACTCCTGACAAAAACAATTACTAACAGTTATGGCTTCTAGCTGCCACCCTTCACCTCTTAACTTCCTTTACCGATATGCCCACACTCACACTACACTAAGAATCATTCTCTATATATATTTCCATCATTTGCACCCTCCCTCCTCACAATCCCAGCAGAAAACTTCTCACTCAACAGCATACCCTAAACAATGCTGCACCATTTCAACATAAACATCTTGTTCACGTTTCTTTTGGCTGTGACCACAGCATGTTTCTACGTCCCTGAGTTAAAACATCGAGGTTGGATCATAATAGCATCATGCATGGCCATGGCAATGCTATACCACCTTTTAATGAAGCGACCCTGCAAAGTTTACTTGGTGGACTTTGCATGCTTCAAGCCAAGCGTTGCGTGCCTTTGCTCCAAGGAAACGTTGCTGGACAGAGCCAAGCGCGTGGGGTTTCTCTCCGACGAAAACTACAAGCTCGTCACCAAGATTCTCGACAGGTCTGGCTTGGGACCGTGGACCTATGTTCCAGAGGGGCTGTTGGAGATTCCGCCGAAGCTAACTTTGGACGAGGCAAGGAAGGAAACCGACACGGTGCTTTTCGGAGCTGTTGATGAGCTTTTGGAGAAAACTGGGATTGAAGCGAAGGACATAGGGATACTTGTGGTCAATTGTTGCTTGTTCAATCCCACACCGTCCCTGTCTGACTCCATTATTAATCGATACAAGCTTCGAGGGAACATTCTGGCCTATAATCTCAGTGGCATGGGGTGCAGCGCAGGGGTTCTTGCTGTTGACTTTGCCAAACAGCTCCTTCTGGTACTCGCTTATCATTCATGCTCATTAATTTTCATGTCTTGTGTTAGATATATGTTGCAGATTTTGTTCCATATTTTTAGTTTCATATCATGTTAAATGTAGATAATAATAATAATAATAATGATTCACATCAAACTAAAACTAGCATGAAATGAGAAACCATAACTAAAGACACTTTTAATATTTTTGAAGAGAGAAAATAACATATAGTAAAGATGACACGAAAAGAGACACACCAGTAAAAATACTAATTTAACTTGAATTTAACAGAAAAAAAAAATCTGATTTTGTACTAGTTCTCACAGGTACTCTATAATTATTAAATAAGATTCAAATCTACAATATTTCCATAATTTGAACAATATAAATATAAAAAGCGTGTTAAAAAATCTGTTATAAAGCATTTTATCATCATTTTTCATATATAAAGTATTGTATCAATATTATTATTCCAAAATAATATAATATATGAATAATTTAACAATACAAATGCTTATTTTTATATTATTTTATCATAAATTATATTAGGTAATCATCGATTTTAAGTTATATCTCCAACTTTTATCACATGGGTCTAAAAAATATTCATCAACAATGTGTAGATCCTCCAAAATTCTTTTTCAATATTTTTCCTCTTTCTGTTTCTTTTCAACTGTTATGTCATTAATTTGTTATGTCATTAATTACATCTCTTATCTCTGTTTCTCCATTAATGGGAGAAAATCACAACACGTTGCTGTGTTCTTTTGATTCCTCTGCAACGTATTGTTCTGTACTTGCACTGCATGTGCCCAAACATAAACCGATAGTTTATGCATTGAAAAGTGTATATTTTTTTTGAAATACTTTTGTAGCATTTGTTTTTCTCCAAAATGTTACATTGAAAGAGACATAAAAAAAAAAGGAGAGGAATAAATATCATATAAAAAAAGTTGAAAATATTTTTTTAACATCATTTATACTAGTTTAACAAAATATGTGTAAAAGTTTATTAAGTGTATCTCTCCCCTTGTAATTCATTTCATTGCATATAATTTTGGATCGTCAAAATATATTTTTTTTTTGAAAAGTTGAGAGTGTCAAATATAGTATGTCAGGTTTCATGTAACAGCTACGTAAGTCGGTTGGGTGGGGCCACGTTTTATTTCAGTGTAGGCGTATCGGATACAGTGTCATCAGCAGTGCACAATTTACTAAGAACCTGCTTATATTTATAGAAAAGACGTGGGAGACACGTATAAATGAATATTAAACTAATATATTAATTATTGTCATAAGAAATAAAAGGAAAGATAAATCTGAGGTAAGTAGAAAAAGAAAATATACTTTAATTTATTTTTTTTATTTATTTTTAATTTACTATTTTAATTATTATTAGATCGTCATATCACATCATTAAAAATAATTTAAATAAATAATCACAAATATTAAATTAAAAATAAATTATAAAAGATAGGTTAAAATATTATTTTTTTAGAAAAAATGTATACATACATAATAGTACTTCATTTTCATTTTTTTTTCTTCGATTAATTTTCATTTTCATTTTTTTTTCTTCGATTAATTTTTTTCCATATTTTTTCTGTTTTTAATTGTATATTTTTATAAGAAAAATAAACCTATTATTAATGAAATCAAACTCCTGTTAGAACTAAATGTCTCTAGGAGTTAGGAATAAAGATAAAATGAGATTTGTTTGTCGGGCAGAGATTGTTACCCACCCTATCTTGTACCAATAAAAGCTCATAATCCATTCATAGGCATTTAAACCTTGTACCCTGAAAATTTAATGCCCACATGAGCCCAATTTGATGATCATATGAATTTTAAGGCCGAAAGTCTTTTCCCACCAAACTTGCTAGAGCCTCAGACATTAATTGAAGTTTAGATATTTAGGAAAAATATTATTAAATATATATATATATATATATATATATATATATATATATATTATTTATATATAAAAAGGAAAAATATTACCTTTTCTTTTTCATACATTTTTATCATCATCTTAGTAATGATACGGTATTGTTTTGTAAATTAGTAACAAATCGTTGAGTCTCATATTTCAAAATACAAAAAAAAAAAAAATACATTATGGTAACGACAAAAGTTAGGTAAACTTAAAAATAATATTATATGTTTCTCTATAAACTATAACTAAAACAATGTAAAAGGAAAACCATACATGTCATTTTACTCCCATTATCTTGTTTCTTGGCTCCACCTAATATTAGGTCAGCAATCTCTTTTACCTGGATCGAAGAAGATTAGAATGTCTAAAAATAATTCAAATTTTAAAAATTAAATAATCAAACCAAAACTAAACAAAAAAAAAACTTAAAAGGTGAAACTATGCCGAAATTCATTCCCTCTAATTTATTTCACTATTTTTTTAATATGGATTTTTTTTATTTTCATGATGCCATACCTATTTTGTCCCCATTGTGATTAATTATTTTGGATTTTCACGTATAATTTCTCTAGGCGTCATTTGTGCTAGTTGTATAGTTTTTTGCTTTAAACACCTACATGGCTCGTGGGTGGGGCCACGTACTTGACGCCAAAAAGTGAATAAAAAAAGTTAGCTTTATTAGGAGTATTATGATGAGATTGAGTGGTCAGGATCAATAATGTGAGTAGTTGTACGATGAGATGAAGTGGCCCTTTTAAAGATGTAGAGCAATTTACTTTTGTGGATGAACCGTGTACCAGTGTAGACCCATCTTCAATGGAAAACTGGTAATATTTACTGGGTGTAAAGTGGGTCGCTGATATGAGACAGATCAAAAGTTAAAATAAACATTTTTATAGATATATCTACCAAAAGTAGATGAATAACTCAGAATTAATACGGTAACAGAGATGCACAGGATTAAAAAATTATATATTTATTTTTACTGATTTTGCCCTATTTTTTTTATTTGCAGGCACACCCGAACTCGTACGCGCTGGTTCTGAGCACGGAAAATGAGATATCGAGCATGTACTGGGGCAACAACCCGTCGATGCTACTGGTGAACTGTCTATTCCGCATGGGCGGATCCGCCGCGCTACTCTCCAGCCACCCGTCGGACCGGCGGCGCGCAAAGTACCAGCTCCTCCACACGCTCCGGACGCACGTGGGCGGCGACGACAACAGCTACAGGTGTGTGTTCCAGGAGGAGGACGAGGAGAACAAGGTGGGTGTGTCGCTGTCGAAAGAGCTGATGAACGTGGCACGCGACGCCCTGAAAGTCCACATCACCTCCCTGGGGCCTCTGGTTCTCCCACTGTCGGAAAAGATAAAGTTCTTATCAAACCTAATCGAGAGGAAGGTGCTGAAGACGAAGATCGAGTCGTACATGCCGAACTTCAAGCTTGCATTCGACCACTTCTGCATCCACACGGGAGGGAGAGCTGTGCTGGACCGCATGCAGAAGAGTTTGGAGCTGGAAGACTGGCACATGGAACCTTCTAGAATGACCCTTTACAGGTTCGGAAACACTTCTTCGAGTTCCGTGTGGTACGAGTTGGCGTATTGTGAGGGGAAGGGGAGGGTGAAGAAGGGTGATAGGGTGTGGCAGATGGCGTTTGGGTCGGGCTTCAAGTGCAACACCGCCGTCTGGCTTGCCTTGAACACCATCGACGCTTCCTCCTGCAGGAGCGCCTGGAGGGATGAGATTGCTAATTTTCCTGTCAAGATTGATCCTCTCCCCGTCAAGACTAACAAATAATGCATTATGCTTTCTTCTGCTTTCAAGCATTTCGATTTAGGGTTTCCTCATGCATGTGTGTTGTGTGGTTAAGGGAAGAACAAGAATTATGTATTTTGTTATTTCTCTACCTTCGTTTCATGGCCAACCACCTCTTGGCCTCTGCATCTTCTAATCATAAACTTTAATCCTATTAATATTATTATTATTTAGTAAAAATTTCAGGTTACATTTTGGTTTTAAAATCATTTTTTACTGATGAATAAATATAAAAATGGACAGTTGTATAAATGTGATTTAAACCGCCTACAAAATTATGGACTAAAAAATAAAACTGATTTTCTCGTTAGTAATTTTGACAAAAGCCTAATTTTCCTCCACCAATTTTCACCTTTCCTCTGAATTACCTTCTTCACTGTTGAATCTTTTCTCAGACCACCGGATCTCTCTGAAATCACCACTGCACGGCCCCACTTTCTTCTCCCTCTCAACAGCGCACCGCCCCTTTCTTCTTCAACCCCTCTCTCGCAGGAGTAGGTTTGGTACAGATGGAGTGGGTGAGAGCATACAATAATAGTAATTTGGAGGTGTGGCGAAGGGATGTGAGGCATATGTGAAGTGATTCAAGTGTGGGTGAGGAATGGGCACTATGGAAAGTTGTAAGTAAGAAAAAGGAGAAAAAAGAAAATAAATGAGAAAGAATATAGCTTGGCAGGTGATTGAAGTGTTGGTGAGGAATGGACAGGATATGGAAAGTTGTAAGTAAGAAAAAGATAAAAAATAAATGGGAAAGAATATAGCTTGACAGATGGCTCACATAATACAACTCATACGGTGAACAATGGAAATACTAATTTATAAAATAAAAAATTATTTATTATTAAATTATATATCATTATAATAAAAAATTATAATTACTTATTAAATTGATCATTAATTAATTAAAAATTAATTTAAAAATTAATTATTTGGTAGGAAAAATTTTTATAGTTAATTTTTAATGACCAATTTTATTTAGTAATCAAAATCTTGATAGTTAAATTTTATAAACTAATTTAGAAACTAATTATAATTTTTTATTCATAATAATGATTATTATTAAAATTAGTTGTTAACGAGAATTTTTTTTAATAAATTTACTTACTTTTTACTGTTATAGGTTTGTTGCATTTTTTGTATTAATATACTTTTTATGTAAAATACTTTAAAACAACTACTTTTTCATGCGAATAGGTGCAAATAGTAGTTTGTGACACGAAGCTTGAGTTCATGCATGGATGGGAGGTGGAGGTAGACGTTATTAGCAAATGAATTGAGTTTGAGGGTGAGAGCTATACATTACAGCATCATTTCTTGGTTGAGGTGGGGTGTGCAGAGGGCGGTCTTGTTGAAGCGGTCGATGAAAGCCCATGGCGTCTCGTCTTGTTCTTGTCTGACGCTGAGAAGGGATAGGGTTGTGATTTGATGTGGGCGGCTGCCAGTGAAAAGGGTAGTAAACATGTGGGAGAGGGTGTCAAAACAGTCAATGGAGTATGGTGGGAGGGTAGTGAACCATTCAAGGGCAGGACCTTTGAGGGTGGTGGGAAAAGCTTTGCAGAAGACGACGTCGTGGGATGTATAGAGGGCGACATAGGTTATGTATATTTTGAGATGCTCGTTAGGGTCGGTTTCCCCCGTATAGTGGTCCAAGGTGAAGGGTTCCCACTAGCAGGGAGAGAGATGTTGGTGATGGCGTTAGTGAAAGGGTGACGTCGCCTGGGTGGTTGGGGTGGTAACGGGTGTGGTAGAATGGGATGGTGGACGAGGGTAGGGAAAGTAGTGAAGTTGTGAGGTGGGATATGGGTAGTGGGAAGGGTGACAACGGGGGTAGGTGTTGCGATGTGTTTGGGATGGTGGGATGAATGTTTGTGTGATTGGTAAAGATGATGGGTGTTTGTTGTGGCACCCCGACTACTACATTAAATAATTATTATTTGATAAAAAAATATGGAATTAATTTTTTTTTACCATAAGATTTTTGTTAAGAGAACATTAATAATAACATAACTTCATATATATATATATATATATATATATATATATATATATATATATATATATATATATATATTTTTTTTTT
>Ga0214543_1004782_pt1 | contig 25476 bp, 10 predicted proteins | sample CNSS2metaG_FD_160094 | JGI IMG/M metagenome (GOLD analysis project Ga0214543, IMG submission 160094) | Root nodule microbial communities from cowpea collected in UCLA plant growth center, Los Angeles, California, USA - CNSS2 | ecosystem: Host-associated > Plants > Roots > Nodule | place: USA... | reverse complement strand
AAATGTATAATTAAGGGTATGATAAGACGAAAAATATCTTAGAGATCTAAGAAGACTTTTCAAATATCAACATATATACTCAATGGTTGAGAAATAACAAAAATTGTTTTAGCGAAATAAAAGAGTTCTTGAAATGAAATAAAAATTAATAATAATAAGTAAAGATTTTTTTTATATTACCAAGTAAATGAAATGTTTATGCTATTAAACACTTAAATTAAGAGTATTAAACATTCTCATGTGAAAGGAAAATATACAATAAATAAAAATATTAAAAAATAATAGAAATATTCAAATGTTAGACATAATTTTTTTTTAATTGACATACATCATTTTAACATAATTACATAAAGATTATGATAAGATAAAAAATATATTGGAGATGCGAATGAATTTTATGACAAACCAAATATTTAGAAGAAATAAAAAATAAAAAGAATATATAGGATTACTTAATTAATTATGAATACTTTAATAATTTAAACGATGATGGAAATATGGCGGGGACGGGTATTATGGCGGGGATATATTCATCCTCATCCCCATCCCCATACCCAATTGAAAAAATCGGGGATTTCCCATACCCATACCCATGCCCCGTCAATGTGAGGATTCTCCGTCAAAACGAGGATGGATTCGGACAATACCCACAAGGACGGATTTATTTGTCATCTCTATTTGTGATGAATCTGTGGGAATTAACTAACAGATCCTATATCAATTAAGTATTAATATATAGAACATTAAATATGCATAACTAAGGTTAAATGGTTTCAATATTGATTTTGATTATATACGCTGTTATATATCTATCGGTGCTTCAAACATGCGATCACAACTTAGGAATCACTTTCATACATACATACCCACATAATTTTTATTTAGGAAGTGATACTTTAACAAAAGTTTTTTTTAACAAACTTTTGACAAATTACCATTTTAAGTAAAAAAATATTATTTTATTATTTTATTTTGGTTAAAAAGTAAAATAAAAATATATTTTAATTCCATTTATAGTAACTTTGTCAAAAAATTTCTTGTCAAAATATAATTTTTCTTTTTATTTTTCTAAAAGTTCTAACCGGTATTCAAATTTAGTCTTGCATAAACTTCTTTAATCAAAATTATTTTTCTACCACACATAAACTTCTTTAATCAAAATTATTTTTCTACCTTTGTGGTGGATTTTTTTAGTGGATGCGTGTGATTTATCCAATGTTACTCTTTCTAATTAATAGTGACAAATTAGTATCACCTAAAAAGAATTTCAAAAAGAGTTACGTTTTGTCCACTTGAAAAGGAAAGAAGGAATCTTTATAATCTTTATAATAAAATAAAAATAAAGAGACAAAGTATTGTTCCCTCGTTTCATTCGATCGCACTCTGTATTTATTACCTTCATTTACAAGATTCACTTTCACATCTCCACTCTAGAACGTGATAACACTCATCATCTTCTTCATCATCATCTTCAATAATGGAGGTCAGTTTTCTGATATAAATTGTTCTTTCTTTTTGGTGATGCTTATTCCTCCATATTCCATGTTCAGTGATTCACAATTCATTTCCCACTTTTACATATCTGTATTCATGGCTATATGGTTCTTCATCTTTAAACCTACTCATTTAGCATACCAATGAATGCATGCACATGGATCCATCACGGATTCATGTGTCTTCACCACAAAAAATAGCACTTCATTGACTTACAAAGGATAAACCACTAATAATGCACCGACTAGTTCACAAAACCGTCAATTTTCAAGAAAAAGGAAAAAGAAGAAGTAAATGTGTTTTTTTTTTTAACTGTCTTCATTATTTTAATTTTAGAAATTATTTTGTAAGACATTAAAAAATTATTGTATTTTTTTAAAAAATTTAAAATAAAGTGTATTTTTGTATTATTTTCTGTTTTTAAATATATTTGCTTACATATCTTTTAAAAATGGAAAGCTTAAGTTTTTTATAATTTAAAAAACAAAATTTGCTCTAAAATAATCCAAATGATGACAAGAAATCAAAACACGCGTACGTGTGCACACGTAACCTACACGGTTACATTACACGCAATCAAAGGAAATAAAACAACAGCGATAATGAGCATTAGTTCCTTAATCTTTCTATCATCAGATTTTCGGATCTAATTCTATTCCTTTGTGCCTCCGAAAGTCCAGATCCGCGAACCCGGAAGGGGCCACGTTCGACGACAAGTCGTCACGTGTCGGAATCGCGTTTGGCCTTTGCGTATGTCGTTTGTCTGGTTTTGCCGTCTATAAGTATGCGAGCGAGTCTGGGTGTTAAGGTGTCGTTTGGTGTAATCGGTGTGAGTGCGATATTTGCAGTGCTGAAAATGTCGAACTTGTTGGACAAAGCTAAAACCTACGTTGCGGACAAAGTGGCGGAAAAAGTGGCGAACATGCCGAAGCCAGAGGCGACGGTGGCCGACGTCGATTTCCAAAAGGTGAGCTGCGACAGCGTCCAGTACTTGGCTAAGGTTTCTGTCTCTAATCCTTATGCCACTCCCCTCCCTATTTGTGAGATCAAGTACTCCCTCAAAAGTGCAGACAGGTTCGTCCACTCTTCTTCTTTTCACGCTTCTCTTACCGTTGATCGATTGGTTTTGCTTGCATGTTTGTGAATCGTGAAACCACGACGCTGGTGGTTGGATTTTGCAGGATCTGTTGTTATTATTGTTCGTTTAATTTAAATTTGAATGGTTCGTTGGATTTATGGTTTTCAAACTGGTATTTCGGTGTTTTAATTGAGAGGAATGTTCGAGTTGTGTGATTTGTTGTTATTGTGTTGTGAAAAGGGAGATAGCATCAGGGATAATACCTGACCCAGGGTCGTTGAAGGCGAAGGACTCGACAATGTTGGATGTGCCGGTGAAGGTGCCTCACACGGTGTTACTGAGCTTGGCAAGGGACATTGGTGCAGATTGGGACATCGATTATCAATTGGATATTTGGCTCATCATTGACCTTCCTGTCGTTGGCGACATCACCATTCCCCTTTCTCAGAAGGGAGAGATCAAGCTCCCAACCATCAGAGACATGTTTGCCAGCAGCTGATCGCTATTCCAACACACATCAATTTCTATTTACTTTTCTGTTTCAATACTTCACTCTGCATTTTCTTCTTTTCCTGAAATGAATGTTATAAACAACATGTCACAGTATTTCAAATGACAGTGATATCAATAATTATACTCCAACTAGCTTAGTATTTTACCTAGTTAGTTCTTATTTTATTAATAACTTTTGATTTTTCCTTTATTTTGTAGCAAAAGTAGATGTTTTTAAGTGGAGTAGACAATGTGGTCATATGAGTATTCTAAATTTGTTGTTTGTTGGAAAACATGCCACCAAGACTTCCCAAAAGTTTTCTCCCTCTAAATACATCAAAGAAACAGTGAAAACAGCAGTGTAGAATACCAATTGAAGCAATAACATTTTTTTTCAGAAGATATAGAAGTTGTAACTGAGAAAATAACAAAATTGATATCCGAGTTAAGTTTTAACATTAATGAAAGTAAGGAGATATGTGAGCCGTGGGTAAGCCCGCCCCGCCTCATCTCAAGCCCGTACAGACTACAAATATGTGGATCAGGCCCATACAGATTGGTGGGTCTAATTCAAGGATAGCAATTACCCCTTGAATGAATGATGTAAAGGTACGAACACAGGTGAAAATGAATTATTTTATAGTTTTGTGCTTATGCTTCACATATTTTGACCAACTTATTTTAAACCTTATATATATATATATATATTAGCATAAATATGTATTAATAGCAAAATGTAATATACAATGATATACATATATTATTGTTTTGAAGAAGATCATTAAATTACATATTTGTAATTGTGGCTCAATTAATTTTTCATTGGGAGATCAAATAATGATCTATGTTGAGGATGTGCTTGAACTTGCTTGTAATGGATAGGAATATTATTTTTGATAATGAATTAATGTATTAAACTATAACAACATCGGAGAATATATTCATTATACTCAAAAAGTTATAATTTAGTTTCAATGAGTCTCCTTAATTTTGTATATCATCCATAATTTGTTGTATTTTGAAGAACTGAAAAAAAAGATGATAATCTATGTATAATTTAATATAAAAGACTGAATAAATATTTATAACTTCATCAATGTAGATATTTTGGTGTGAACAAAGTATGTTATTGTAGTAAGTATCCTGAGATTTTGAAGTATGGGATATCCTATTAATGGGTCAAAATAAAATTGAATATACACATTATTTAATGTATATGTAAACAATTAAAATAATTGAAGATGTTTAGTATCCTTTGCGAGAATAATTCTAGTTTTATGAGGTTTGGTTTGAAAAAATAGTTTTATCTATAATCCCTATGGAGCCCCAACCAATAAAATAAATTTGCAATCGATGGACCTAGTATGGAGAATATGATCCCCATGAATAAAAATGTGGTTGTCAAAATCATTATAAAAGTATCATAAAAACAAACCATATATGTAACAATGACATCATAGAAATAAATTATTTATACTACCTTATTGTCAATTGGTCTCATAAATGAGTGAATAGCCATCCTTTCATGTGTTCCATTGTTTTACAAATTCATTTTTTTACGAGATAATCTCAATTATAAAAAGAAAAAAAATGTTGAATACTTAAATTATTTTATTTTATCCACCCGACTTAAATAATCAATTTTTTATATTTAGGTGGAGCGATTCAATGTATAAATTCTATATATTTAACATGTATATATAAATAATAATTAAATTTAATTATTAATTTGGTCTCAAATTGGAGATGATATAATTATATCGTTTTAAAAAATAAATAAACTAAATTGAATCAAAATTTTAAATAGAGGGACTAAATTGATTTTTTTTTAAATTAAAATTTTTTAAACAATTAAAGGACCAAAGTAAACATTTTTAAAAAATAGAATGACTAAATTAAATCCAAAAATAATGAAAGAACCAAAATGAATCAAACTAACAAAGTAGGAGACTAAATCACTAATTAAACCTTATTTGAATTTAAAAAATATTAAATTAAAAAACAAATTTCTATATATTTCCACTTGCATAAAAACAACGAAAGCAAGTACAAACATTATAAAACATGACTATCATAACATCTCTAAACCATAAACAACACCTGCATGTTTTTTCAAGTCATTCTGTGTATGAAAATAGAGTTTTTTAATCTCGTTAAAAACATGCAGAGTGACCAAACTATCGGACCCTGCGTGATGACTTTTTCTGGCACTATTATCCAAACCTAGGGACTCACTAACTCTGTCTAAACCACCATGAAGGTTGGGACAGAATCTCATGAGATGTTTAACATCGTATACTTCCTGTCCAAAGAAGAATTTAACGAGTTGCAGAAAGTCACCCAAGTTGGGAGGTAGAAGTGGTTGCATGTGCAGAAAACGATGGCTCAATACCTTGATCATGTAGGCAAAATCATAAGCACCGTGAAAAGTAATCCAGCGAATATGACTATTGCAGAGGAGTCCTGAGATCATCATGAGCTCAACGAATTGCACAATGTTGACTCCGAAGTTTCGATTCTTATGAAAATCCATGCCTTGGCGTTGGAGGAGGGCGATAAAGTGAGGAGCATGAGGATGACACGTAACATCGAACTCACAGAAGTTGAATTCCCAAATGAAGCGATGGGAGGTTCCAAATGTTGGAAGGTTGCCGTGATAGTCTGAAAGGGTCAATCCAACTTGGATGAGATGCATACAGTCCACATTGGCTTTCATCACCGCATAGTTATTTTGTGGTTGTCGGAGTGTTGGATGCGACTGAAAGATAACACCAGGAAACTCTATGTCCATAGAGATGAAAGGAAAAAATCCAATCACCCTACGAATTAACTTGAATTCTGATTCAAGATTGTAAGACCAAACTGATCGTGTCATCACAGCATCACATGACATGGCCATCTTAGTATCTCTTTTTCTATCTCTCTTTCCAAAAGTAATAAAACAGGACTACAACTGCACACTTTTATAGTGATGGATTATACAAATAAATCATAAACTAATTAGAAAAGATAAGATAAAATTAATTTGTTCAATCTAATCTTATAATCAAACTTATTCTATAGATAACATTCTTGATATAAATTATTAATAAATTTGATTTTCTGGATTAGACTTAGATTTATGCTAAGAATAAATCATTTCAATTAATGATCTGGATATTAAATATACTTAAAATGAGATCACATTTTATTCTTTTAAAATTTGTGAGATTTATAAAAGTATAATTAGACTTCAATTTAATCTTATATCATAAATACTCTTATTTGATATTTATTTACAAATTTTATCTTTTATATATATATATATATATATATATAATATGTTATGTTATTTATTTTAAAATATAGTTCGAGTTAAATGGTGATAAATTTTTTTTAGATGATATATTTAAAATCTAAAGCTTTATCTCATATTTTATACATGATTATACTTAAATAGTAGATAACTTATCTATTTTACAAGATTATTATATTTCAATCGCATATAAGTATTTTATCTATTTTATACTCCATTTTTGTCTAGTTTGAAAATTCTTAAAATTAAAACCAAAATTTCGAGTTATATATGATAAAATAAAGAACTACAAATAAGAGACTCCTATTCACATAATACAAGTTGTATGAGAACATGCTATAATTATCAACATGTGATCTTATAATCACTTGATTTTGACTATAAACTTCTTAAAAGAATAAATAAATGTCATTTCATATTTTTAAATTCAATTTTCATTACAAGCCACATAAATTATAGACTTAGTGTATAGTAGAAACATATATAACTGATAATGATATGTGTCAACATAATCATATAAACACTTATATATTTGTTTTCACATATATATTTTTCTCTATTTGCATTATTTTTATAGTTTTGATAAGGGATATATGTATATTTAATTTTAAACAAATTTTATTGTTTTTGTAATTATTTTTCCATTATATATTGATTAATTCAAAATTAGTTTTTTTTTTCAGAATGATTTTAAAATTCCTATTCTAAATCTGATGAGGGCATTTTGATAAATAGCAACGTCAGATAATTAGTTTTATTTTTTTTTATTTCACGTTAATTATATCTATTACTATTTTAGTTTTCTTAATTCAAAATTTCAAATTTTACTTTTGTGCTTCTGTCTTCTTTTTTTCCATCTCACCCCAAATCAAACAGTATGTTAATCGTGTCAATCATATTTGGACAAAAATAATATCGTATATATAACATATATTAAAAATAGTAACTTTTAAATTTAAAAAAATTATGAAACATGATTTTATTTTATAAAACTGGAATTAAAATTATTTAATTAAAACAAAAATATAACATTATTATAAGAAAATATAAAATTAGTTTTCAAAACAGTAACGTTAACAAAAATTGCGGTTCTTCGTCTGTTAGTTGACTCTAACAAAATACAAAAGTTTACTTTTTTTATAAAATAAGTTAAAAAATGTAAAGTTATCTTACTTTATTTTTGATAAATAAATATTATATTAAATGTAAAATTAACATATAAAATCCATATAATTTTAAAAGATAATATATGTTAATTAAAATAAATATTAAAGACAAATAAAATTAGTATAGATAAATTAATTTATATTTATTTAAGTTAACATTAATTAAGTCAATCCTAAAAAGTTTTTAAATCTTTCTGTCGTACATTCAATTGAGGGAGATCTTATAATAGAGTTAAATAAAATGAAACTTTGTATCATTATTTATATGATTGAATATTTAAAGCAATAAAAATATTTTATACGCCTTTTTTATTTGTCATCGAAGAATAATGTAATTTATACCATCTTGTTTTAATCTTTTATATCATATAGTTAAAAAGACGTTATATTTTTATAAGTTTTCACTGTGAATATTTTCTTCCCTATAGGATAGAAAATAAATATATATTTGTTTCATTTTTTTTCTCTCCTTAATATTAATGACGATAATTAGCTTGCAAAATATATTCTGAGTCCAGATCAAGGGCAATTCAATCAACAAGATTTTATGTATGATATTTGAAAATTTTAATACCACTATTTCAATTTATTGTCCCTTTAATTTCTCCGTTTATATTTCACTTAATCCACAATCATAGTGAGACCTTCCACTTGTATAATGGTTATTTATGATTCATTATCATTGAATCTTCCTTAAAAAAAAAATAACTCATAGTTTGAATGAAAATATAAAACTATATTATCAATTAAATTTATGAAATTAATATTCCTGTACGGTTACCTTAAATATTAAAAGAAAGGAATGCGTTTAAATTTGAAAATATTTTTTATTAGATAAAAGATTTGGTTCATTTTTTAAATTGACAATCAATTATTTGTATTATTCTATATTCGTGAGAAATTTTATCTGTAATAAACACTGCTCTTTAATATGCTATATTAGTCATCATAAGCTCAGATTACGATTCCATTATACACATTATTTGATCAATTTATACCTTTTGATCTATGTTTTATGTATTCTGATTTCTAAAATCAAAGGGGATGTAGCTCAGATGGTAGAGCGCTCGCTTAGCATGCGAGAGGTACGGGGATCGATACCCCGCATCTCCAGTTTTTGTTTTCTTTTATTTTTTTCACTTTTTATTTTTTTTATTTTTTCCACTTTTTGTTTTCTTTTATTTTTTAAATTGAAAATAATAACAATAGAATCCATTATTTCTTAATTCGTGGCGTAAAACACTGACTATCTAAAGATTTGTTTATGGTAATCAAAGATCTTTTCTTTTCGAAATCTATAATTTAGAAAAAACTTCTTATTGTAGCTTAAAAATGCGATAACTGATAGTCTATATTCACTGAGAACACACTTTACATGACATTATTAAATCAGTGCAGATTCTCCCAACAATGTTTCTGACTTATAACAACAATTTTTTTTTTTTTTCACATCCAAAGAAGATTAGTAGTAGCCGAACTGATAAGTAGTGAATATATTATATTCACTAAAATAATTAATAGCTAATATAATAAATATTCAACATATATCTATTATTATTAGACTTAAATAGTATTATACATTACATCAATTCAAAATATAGCTGACAATATGATACATACTATATGGGTTAACTTATTAACTAATGTAGTATATATTGGTTAATCTATTTTTGAAATCTTGTTTGATCTTTTTTCTTTCTTTTTCTTTTTTTACACGTAGTATTGTTACTATTTTCATTCCATTTCTTTTCCCATTTTCATGAATATCATTTGCTTATAACATCTATTTATTTGCGCACTTTGATTTGATTTGTAGATTTTTACTTTATTAAAGTTTTATCATTTTTACTTTATACATATATTTAAATCTTATTTCTGCACTTTGATTTGTAACTTTTTACTTTATTAAAGTTTTATCATTTTTGTTTGATGTATATTTAAATCTTATTTGTGCACTTTGAATTATAGCTTCTTACTTTGTTATAACCTTGTGAATTATGTTAATTTTTTATATCAACATTTTCTTGATAAATAGAGAGAGGGTTTGGTTATTTTTAACTTGCATATCTGAAACCAATATTTTCTGCACTACAAAAATACTTATAAATAAAAATTAATTTTAGAGATGAAAAATTATTAGTTATTAAAGTGACCTATGTATTAATTTATAAACAAAATATTATTGATATTTAAAATAGATTTTATTATGAATAAAATATAATTAATTTGTAAATTATATTTTAAATGGGTTTCTAACTTTATTTACTAAATTTTAGTTATTAAATTAGATATAATTTAAATACTAATTTTTTTTTATAGTCAAAACTTCATAATTAATGAAGAGAACAATTTAAAATCTAATTCACAAAATACTTATAATTTTTTCTGTATGTAAAAGATATTAGATACACATATTTGTTAGGTTATAGTGACTAATTATTTTTCTCACTAATATTCATTGCAATATAAAGATGTAATGCTATAAGTTAAATTTTAATGGATGTAGAACTAATCTTACATTCTAAATTAGTTGTATGTTACAACCAACGTAAGAACCTACTTTTATATCAATTAATCTCAAGACTTTCTCAATTTCTATATTCATAACATTTATGTCAATTCAAATTTATATTCATAACATTTATATCAATTGATAGATTTACAGACATCAATAAAAAAAAATCATCTAAAACGTTCATATTAGAATAACAACATGTTTCATCATAAAAATATTTTATTTATTTTTAGAACTTACATATATTTCTTTCTTTTGCAAAACAATACTTATTATTTATGAAAAAATATATATAAGTACATACACTACAAGAAATTTTATATTTTGTTAAAGAGATTAATAAGGGAAATTTTTTATAGTTAATTTTTCACTAATTTGCAAGAAAATAGCGAAAAAATAAAATTGGAGTTAGTTTGTAATAAAATAGTTACAAATTTACCAAAATATTTATTTATAACTAATTTTTCATTAATTTGCAAGAAAATAGCGAAGGAATAAAATTGTAACTGATTCGTAGCAAAATAGTTACATATTTCTATATATTTTTCAGTTTCAATACTTTACTCTGCATTTTCTTCTTCTACCTGAAATGAATGTTATATAAAAAACATGTCATGGTATTTCAAATGACAGTGATATCAATAATTCTACTCCAACTAGCTTAATATTTTACCTAGTTAGTTCTTATTTTATTAATAACTTTTGATTTTTCCTTTATTTTGTAGCAAAAGTAGATGTTTTTAAGTGGAGTAGACAACGTGGTCATAAGAGTATTCTAAATTTGTTGTAAGCATGTTTGTTGTTTGTTGGAAAACATGCCATCTTTTCTGGTTTCCATGTTTTGGAAAACATGCCACCAAGACTTCCCAAAAGTTTTTCTCCCTCTAAATACATCAACAAAACAGTCAAACAGTAGTGTAGAATACCAATTGAAGCAACAACATTTTTTTTCAGAAGATATAGAAGTTGTAACTGAGAAAATAACAAGATTGATTGATACCCGAGTTAAGTTTTAACATTAATGGAAGTAAGGAGATATGTGGGCTGTGGGCCGGCGCGCCCCGCTCATCTCAAGCCCGTACAGACTACTAATAATGTGGATCAGGCCCATGTAAGTTGGTAGGTCTAAAAAATGAGTCTTCCTACCTGCACCTCCAAAATTTCTTCTACACCTCCAAACTTTCTTTAAATTTCCAAAAGACCCTTTGAGCATTTAAGGAAACCCGCAGACACCGCACCCCCAAAATTATGTCGACTTCCGAAAGTCAAAATATATCACCGGAAGTCGATTAAATCAAAATATATCACCGGAAGTCGACTTCCAGAAGTCAAAAATTATCACCGGAAGTCAACTTTCGAAAGTCAAAAAATATTCCCGGAAGTTGACTTTCTAAGACAAAAAAATTATCCAGAAGTTGACTTTGGTAAGTTAGAAAATAAATTTTATTTTAAATATTTTTAATTTTTTTTAAAATTTAAATTTTTTAACTTTTAATGATTTTTTAAATTTATTACTTTATTTATTTTTTTATGTTTTCATATTTCTTAGTATATATTTTAAAAAAATATTAATATCTATATATATAATTTTATTTTTATTTAATATACTGAAATATATATATATATATATATATATATATATATAAATAAATAAAATTAAAATAATATTAAACGTTAAATAAAAAAAAATAAAAAATTTATTCTGCTTCATTTAATTTTATTTAATATTTAAATTTATTTAAAAATAATAAAACTTTAAATAAAAAAAATAAAAAAAATACATATACAATATATATATATATATATATATATTAATTCTTTTTTATTTTTATTAAATTTTTAATAAATTATTTAAAAATAAAATTAAACTTAAAAATATAAAAAAATATATAATTGAATTTTTTTAAAAAATTTGATTAAAATTAAATATTTAAATTTTAAACAAAACTAAAAAATTCAAATAAAATATAAAATTCAATACACATAAAATATATAAATAAAATAATTATAACAATATCAATAAATAAAAAAAATTAAAAAATAATGGAAAAATAATTTAAATTAAAATAGTAAAACTTAAAAAAAACAGAAAAATAAAAAAGAAATAAAATATATATATATATATATATATATATATTAATTAATTTAAAGTTTTATTATTTTAATTTAAATTATTTTTCAATTTTTTTTAGTATTTTTATAATTTATTTTTTTCCTCAATTTAAAGTAATTTTTTAAAAAAATTTATATGTTTTATAATTTTTATTACGTTTTTTAAAAAATAAAATAAAATAAAAGTTAGAGAATATAAATTTTAAAAAGAATTAAAAATATTAAAAATTGATTTAATTTTTTTTATCATCGGAAGTCTACTTCTGGTTATGTTTTTGATTTCTGGAAGTCGACTTCCGGTAATGATTTTTGATTTTCAGAAGTCGACTTCCGGTAATGATTTTTAACTTCCGGTGATATATTTTAACTTTCGGAAGTCGACTACCGGTAATATTTTTTGACTTTCAGAAGTCATATATTTTGACTTCCGAAAGTCATATATTTTGACTTCCGAAAGTCTACATTCGAAAGTATTTTTGGGAGTGTGATGTCCGTGAGTTTCTTTAAATGGTCAAAGGGTATTTTGGGAATTTAAAGAAATTTTGGAGATACAGAAGAAATGTTTGGAGGTGTAGGAAGAAAGACTCCTAAAAATTTTTAGAGTTTAGAGTTTAGGGTTTGTGAATTATAAGCATACCTCGTTCCATTTTATCATTCTTATGTACCCATGTAAGAGATATGATAGGAATTACTCTTTGAATGAATGATGTAAAGGTATGAACACAAGTGAAAATGAATTATTTTATAGTTTTGTGTTTATGTTTCACATATTTTGACCAAATTATTTGAAACCTTTTATATATATATATATATATATATATTTATTTATTTATTTATATATTTATATATATTAGCGTAAATATTAACTAATAGCAAAATGTAATATACATTGATATACATATATTATTGTTTTGAAGAAGAAATCATTAAATTACATATTTGTAATTTTTACTCAATTAATTCTTCATTAGGAGATCAAATAATGATCTATGTTGAGGATGTTGAGCTTGCTTGTAATGGATAGGAATATTATTTTTGATAATGAATTAATGTATTAAACTATAACAACATCGGAGAATATATTAATTATACTCAAAATGTTATAATTTAGTTTCAATGAGTTTCCTTAATTTTGTATATCATCCATAATTTTTGTTGTATTTTAAAGAACTGAAAAAAAGATTATAATCTACGTATAATGTAATATAAAAGACTAAATAAATAATTATAACCTCATTAATGTAGATATTTTGGTGTGAACAAAGTACGTTACTGTAGCAAGTATGCTGAGATTTTGAAGTATGGGATATCCTATTAATGGGTCAAAATAAAATTGAATATACACATTATTTAATGTATATGTAAACAATTAAAATAATTGAGGATGTTGTGTATCCTTTGCGAGAATAATTCAGTTTTATGAGGTTTGGTTTGAGAGAAAATGAATTATTTATACTACCTTATTGTCAATTGGCCCGATAAATGAGTGAATAGTCATCATTTCATTTGTTCCATTGTTTTACAAATTAATTTTTCTACGAAAGAATATCAATTATAAAAAGAAAAAAAAAGTTTTGAATACTTAAATTATTTTATTTTTTACACCCGACTTAAATATTCAATATTTTTATATTTAGATGGAGTTATTCAATGTATAAATTTTATTTTTGAACATGTATATATAAGTTATAATTAAATTTAATTACTAATTTGGTCTCAAATTAGAGATGGCATAATTATATCGTTTTAAAAAATGGAGAAACTAAATTGAATCAAAATTTTAAATTGAGGGACTAAATTGATATTTTTTAAATTAAACTTTTTTAAACAATTAAAGGACCAAAGTAAACATTTTTAAAAAATAGAATGCGTAAATTAAATCCAAATATAATAAGAGGACCAAAATGAATCAAAACAACAAAGTAAGGGATGAAATCACTAATTAAACCATATTTGAATTTAAAAAATATTAAATTAAAAATATCAAATAAAAAATACTTAAATTGTTATCAAATTTATATATTTTTCCACTTCCATGAAATAACGAAAGCAAGAGAAATACAAATATTATAAAACATGACTATCATAACATCTCTAAACCATAAACAACACCTGCATGTTTTTTCAAGTCATTTTGTGTATGAAAATAGAATTTTTTAATCTCATTAAAAACATGCAGAGTGACCAAACTATCGGACCCTGCGTGATGACTTTTTTCTGGCACTATTATCCAAACCTAGGGACTCACTAACTCTGTCTAAACCACCATGAAGGTTGGGACAAAATCTCATGAGATGTTTAACATCGTATACTTCCTGTCCAAAGAAGAATTTAACGAGTTGCAAAAAGTGATCCAAGTTGGGAGGTAAAAGTGGTTGCATATGCAGAAAATGATGGCTCAATACCTTGATCATGTAGGCAAAATCATAAGCACCGTGAAAAGTAATCCAGTGAATATGACTATTGCAAAGGAGTCCTGAGATCATCATGAGCTCAACAAATTGCACAATGTTGACTCCAAAGTTTCGATTCTTATGAAAATCCATGCCTTGACGTTGGAGGAGGGTGATAGAGTGAGGAGCATGAGGATGACACGTGACATCGAACTCACAGAAGTTGAATTCCCAAATGAAGCGATGGGAGGTTCCAAAGGTTGGAAGGTTGCCATGATAGTCTGAAAGGGTCAATCCAACTTGGATGAGATGAATACAGTCCACATTGGCTTTCATCACCGCATAGTTATTTTGTGGTTGTCGGAGTGTTGGATGCGACTGAAAGATGACACCAGAAAACTCTGTGTCTATAGAGATGAAAGGAAAGAACCCAATCACCCTACGGATCAACTCGAATTCTACTTCGAGATTGTAGGACCAAACTGATCGTGTCATCACAACATCACATGACATGGCCATCTTTGTATCTCTTTTCCTATCTCTCTTTCCAAAAGTAATAAAACAGGACTACAATTGCACATTTTTATAGTACTTTTATAGTGATGGATTATACAAATAAATCATAAACTGATTAGAAAAGATAAGATAAAATTAATTTGTGCAATCTAATCTTATTGTCAAACTTATTCTATAAATAACATTATTAATATAATATATTAATAGATTTGATTTTCTTGATTATAATTATATTTATGCTAAGAATAAATCATTTCAATGATCAGATCCATATTAAATATACTTAAAATGAGATCCCATTTTATTCTTTTAAAGTTTGTGAGATTTATAAAAATATAATTAGACTTCAATTTAATCTTATATCATAAATACTCTTATTTGATATTTATTTACAAATTTTATCTTTTATATATATATATATATATATATATATATATATATATTATGTTATTTATTTTAAAGTATAGTTCGAGTTAAATGGTGATAATTTTTTTTGAGATGATATATTTCAAATCTAAAGCTTTATCTCATATTTTATAAATGGTTATACTTAAATAGTGGATAACTTATCTATTTTACAAGATTATTATATTTAAATTGCATATAAGTATTTTTTCTATTTTATACACCATTTTTGTCTAGTTTGAAAATTCTTAAAATTAAAACCAAAATTTCAGTTATATATGATAAAATAAAGAACTACAAATAAGAATCTCCTATTTAACTAATACAATTTGTACGAGAACATGCTATAATTATCAACATGTGATCTTATAATCACTTGATTTTGACTATAAACTTCTTAAAAGCATAAATAAATGTCATTTCATATTTTTAAATTCAATTTTCATTACAAGCCACGTAAATGTATAGACTTAGTGTATAGTAGAAAGATATATAACTGGTAATGATATGTGTCAACAAAATCATATAAACACTTATATATTTGTCTTCAATATGTATTTTTCTCTATTTGCATTATTTTTATAGTTTTGATAAGGGATATAGATAAATTTAATTTTAAACAAAATTAATTGTTTTTGTAATTATTTTTCCATTATATATTGATTAATTCGTAATTGTTTTTTTTTTCTGAATGATTTTAAATTCCTTCTTAATCTGATGAGGGCATTTTGATAAATAGCAACGCCAGATAATTAGTTTTATTTATTTTTTTATTTCACGTTAATTATATCTACTACCATTTTAGTTTTCTTAATTCAAAATTTCAAGTTTTACTTTTGTGCTTCTCTATTCTTTTTTTCCATCTCACCCCAAATCAAACAGTATGTTAATAATGGTGTCAATCATATTTGGACAAAAATAATATCGTATATATAACATATATTAAAAGTAGTAACTTTTAAATTTTAAAAAATTATGAAACAATGATTTTATTTTATAAAACTGAAATTAAAATTATTTAATTTAAACTAAAATATAACATTATTATAAGAAAATATTAAATTAGTTTTCAAACAGTAACGTTAACCAAAATTGCGGTTCTTCGTCTGTTAATTGACTCTAAGAAAATATAAAAGTTTATTTTTTATTAAATAAGTTAAGAAATGTAAAATTATTTTAATTTATTTTTGATAAATAAATATTATATTAAATGTAAAATTAACATATAAAATCCATTTAATTTAAAAAAATAATATATGTTAATTAAAATAAATATTAAAGACAAATAAAATTAGTATGGATAAATTAATTTATATTTATTTAAGTTAATATTAATTAAGTCAATCCTAAAAAGTTTTTAAATATTTCTGTCGTACATTCAATTGAGGGAGATCTTATAATAGAGTTAAATAAAATGACACTTTGTATCATTATTTATATGATTGAATATTTAAAGCACCAAAAATATTTTATATGCCTTTTTTTTTGTCATCGAAGAATAATGTAATTTATACCATCCTGTTTTAATCTTTTATATCATATAGTTGAAAAACGTTATATTTTTATAAGTTTTCACTATGAATATTTTCTTCCCTATAGGATAGAAAATAAATATATATTTGTTCCATTTTTTTTCTCTCCTTAATATTAATGCCGATAATTAGGTTGCAAAATATATTCGGTGTCCAGATTAAGGCCAAATCAATCAATAAGATTTTATGTGTGATCTTTGAAAATTTTCATACCTTTATTTGAATTTATTGTTCTTTCAATTTCTCCGTTTGTTACACTTAATCCTCCACAACCATAGTGAGGCCTTCCACTTTACTTGTATCAACAGACATACAGACGCCGTCGCGTATATACGTTTGCATTTTTTAATTTTTAAAAAATTTAAATTAAGATAATAATAAATATAATTAATTTTTAAAATAGATGTTAAATATAAAATAAAAGAAAAATATATGTATAAAAACAGTTTTTAAAATAATGATTTAAGATCAAAAAGATTTTTAGAATAACGGTTAAAAGTAAATTATTTATAAAATAATTAATTTTAAAAATAATTAAGAGTAAAATTGGTATCATAAAACGTGAACACAAAAATAAAAATTTATTTTATATATTGTTATAGATAATGGTTGTTTATGATTCATTATCGTTGAATCTTCCTTCAAAGAAAAAACCTCACATAGTTTGAATGGAAATATAAAACTATATTATCAATTAAATTTATGAAATGAATATTCAATTACGGTTACCTTAAATATTAAAAGAAAGGAATGTGTTTAAATTTGAATATTTTTTTATTAGATAAAAATTTGGTTATTTTTTAAATTGATAATCAATTATTTGTATTATTCTATATACGTGAGAAATTGTATCTGTAATAAACACTGCTCTTTAATATGCTATATTAGTCATCATAAGCTCAAATTACGATTCCATCATACACAATAGACATATCAAAGTGAGCCAACCCGGCTCATACAGATTGGTTCACTACGAGTCGGGTTGAAAATGATTGAATCCAATCCGGTTCACTTTATGGTGAGCTAGAAATTTTGCAACCCGGCTCAACTCACCACAGGTTGGTAGGTCAAGTAGGTTGGCTCACCAACCTACATAAAAAATTATTTATATATTTATTTTTAAGTATTCAATTATTTAAATATTTTTTTAAGGAACCTATAGGAACCTATGAGATGTTAATTAAAGTAAAATCAAGAACCAATGTCTTCATCATGCTCACCACCAATATATGATGAATTGTTTTCAAGAAAATGTCCATATTGTCCAAAAAACATGACTAATATTACACATTTTCTGTCATGTTATTCAACAAAATATAAATAAAAAAAATTACACATTTTTGTCATGTTAATTAAGGAAAAATTGTTTATAAGATGGTTGCTTGAGTAATTCACTATAAAAATTATATTTAAAGATTAAAGTATCAACATATATAACTTGACAATCAAATTAATGAAATATTCAAACTATTCAAATATTATTGAGCAACATTCTAGCATTTAAAAATATGAAATTGTGAACCTATATAATTAGGAATAGTAAACAATTATTAAAAAAAATAAAAAAAATTGTAAAAGAATGGTGGTGGGTTAAGTGGGTCAACTCACCCTAAACCCGGCTTGAACCTGTTTAACCCGTGGGTTAAGTGAGTCGGGTTGAGTTCAACCCACTTTTGAAAAAACTGAATTTTTCTCAATCCAACCCGGCTCGAATCCGTGGTGAGCCAGGTTGACTCAATGATTGAAACTCATTTTGACATCTCTAATTCACATTATTTGATCAATTTGGACTTTGAAATATACATTTTATGTATTTTGACTTTTATTAATAAAGAGGATTTAGCTCAGATGCTAGAGTCTTCGCTTAGCATGTGAGAGGTATGGGGATTGATACCCCGCATCTCCAATTTTTGTTTTCTTTTGTTTTTTCACTAGTACAGAAATTGATTTCTACCTCGCCTTATATGCCTCGGTTATCCAAGAACCGAAGCATATAATGGCGTGGTGGCATTTTTGCAATTTCAAACAACTTTTATGCTTCGGTTCAGCTTAACCCGAAACAAAAGAGAGGTATATGCTTCGGTTCGCCAAAAACCGGTGCCAAAGGAGGCTCATATGCTTCGGTTACACAAACCCGAAGCCAAAAACCCACCCTTTGGCCTCGGGTGAGACTGAACTGGTGCCAAATAGGGCTATATGCCTCAGTTCAATTAATAACCGAGACCATATGGTTTAATTAGGGCACCAAATTCGTGAGCCCCCTTTTCTCTTCTTCTTCCCCGCGCCCCTCTCTACAGCAGTACCCTTTCTCTTCTCTCGTCTCTCTCTCGTCACTCTCTCGTCTCTCTCTCTGCCACCACCTTCCTCCATCGCTGCCACCACCTTCCTCCTCCGTCAAGGTCTTCTTCTCCGATCGGCGTTGTTCGCGTTGCAGAGAAGCTTCAATGGTGGCTGTTCTGGTTCGCGGGAACGGGAAGTTCAGTGGCTTTGGCGCTGGCTCGTCTGGTGGCCGGAACACCTCTAACGAGTCGTGCGGCGGATCTTCCTCTGCGACGCCGTTTGCGAGATTTGGATTCCTGAGCTGGTTTGTACTGCGCGGCGGATCTTGCCCGGAACACCTTCTTTCTTGTTGTGATGTCTGAGATTTGGATTCTTGAGTTGATTCTTTGATTTGAACTAATTTTTTCCCTGTGCACAAACATCTTCTCCGTAAGAGCCAAATGGATTTGGAGTGTTTGCGGTTTCAAAGGTTTTTAGGGTTTTGAGACAGGGATTGCACCTGGAGGGTGAGACAGCAGCCTAGTACGGTGGTTCGTGTGCGAGGAAGATGGTGGCCCCGTATGGCTTCGGTTCTATTTTGACCCGAGGCAAAAATGGAACACTATGACTTCGGGTAACAACCGAGGCCAAAGGGGGTGTCTTTTGGCCTCATCTCCATATGCCTCGGTTCCAGACCCGAGACAAAATGAGGAAAATAACCGGGGCAAAAAGTCGTTACTGCACTGGTGTTTCTATTTTTTTTTTCTTTTCCAAATCTATAATTATTTCTTATTGTGTGTCCACTCCTATTACAAAGTTGTAGCTTAAAAATGCGATAACTGATACTCTATATTCACTGAGAACACACTTTAAATGACTTTATTAACTTGTTGCAGATTCTCCCAACAATGTTTACAACAACAATTTTAGTTTTTTTTTCTCTGACATCCAAAGAAGATTAGTAGTAAACGAACTTAGTAATAACTCAGGATAAGCAGTGAATATATTATATTCACTATAGTAATTAATAGCCAGTGGCGGAGCGGAGCATACAAGGGGCAGGTGGGTGCCACGGCCCCCTCCCCAATCTTTTATTATTATTTTTTTCATTATTTTACATTTAATTTTTTTTAAATATTTTAAATAATTTATATTTTTAAAATTAAATAATATTATATTCAAAATTAATAAAAATTAAATTAATTATCTTTTATTTATTTTATAAAGTACAATAATAAATAATTAAATATATAAGAAAACAAAATTATTAAGATACTTTTTATTTTTTTTCTTAATTATCTTTTGAGTTTTTTATATGTTGTATTCTTCTTTTATGTTTATTTATTTTCTTTTATTACTAAAAAAAGTTAGGCATAAACTCAGTATTTCTATCCTCATCTTTTTATATTTTCTCTTCCATTATTAAATAAATAAATAAGGTAATTTTCTCTTGTCTCACTTGATAGTAAACTATTTCTTTAACATTTAGTATTATATTTTTATCTCATGACCTTTTTGTATATTAATTTTTTATTAATATAGAAGAATAAACAATGTACTATGTGATTTTTCATAGTCAATTTTTAATTGTAACTTGATTATCATAGTTTTTTTTAGTAATTATGTCTCTTAACTTTTGATTAGATTATGATAAATTATTTTTTAGTCTTAAACTTATTTTCTAAATAGGTATATTAATGAAAAATAAAAGAATAAATTTATTTTTTAAAATTGATAGAGAAACTACTGGTGAAGATGAAAACATGAAAGTTTGTGAATATTTTTTGAATCAAATATATGTTAATAAAACGGAAGATGAATATTTTACAGATAATATGATTATTTACATCGAAAAAAGTTAACTGAAAAATCTAATTATAATCAATTTCCATGAGTTCAAAAATATGACAAAAACGATAGACATTCCTTTAAATTGTGTAATTTCTTTGATAATTATATATGTACTAGATTATGTATTCATTTTTATTGAATTAGTCACAAAAATATTAAATATATAAATTTTGAGTATATTATTTTGGCTCCACCAAAAATTTTGGTGAAGATCCGCCATTGTTAATAGCTAATATAATAAATATTCAACATATATCTATTATTACTAGACTTAAAGTAGTATTATACACTACATCAATTCAAAATATAGCTGACTTAATATGATACATACTATATGGGTTAACTTATTAACTAATGTAGTATATATTGGTTAGTTTACATATGAAATCTTGTTTGGTCTTTTTTCTTTCTTTTTCTTTTTACATGTAGTATTGGTACTATTTTCATTCCATGTTTTTTTTCCCATTTTCATGAATATCATTTGCTCATATCATGCTATGAATATCATTTTCATAGTTTCATGAAATCCTTTCCTTCCACTTATTTTTTTTCTTGTTGTGAGTGTTATTTTACCATCGATTCATCCATAAAAGGTTATATTTTTCACTTTTCAACTACTTTTATTCCTAAGATTCTTACTTAATTTAGCTCTTATAAAGTCTTGTTTCATATATACATAAATCTTATTAGTGCACTTTGATTTGATTTATAGATTTTTTTACTTTATTAAAGTTTTATCATTTTTACTTTATACATATTTAAATCTTATTTGTGAACTTTGATTTGTAACTTTTTAATTTATTAAAATTTTATCATTTTTGCTTTATGTATATTTAAATCTTAGTTGTGCGCTTTGAACCTATAATGGAAGCATATACTGCGCCATTAACTTATCTTTATTAAACGGCACTTACAATATAAATATGAATTAATAAAGAAATCACAATAATTAACAAAGAAGACCAAAGAAAATCACATGTCCTGTCTCTGAAACCACATGCATGCATGCTTTATAAGATTGATAAGTATTTAAAATATTAGAAATTAGATCCAAATATTTTCATAGTTTACTATTAATTAAAGGTGAGAATAGTCTGAAGCCAAATCATTGATTCAATCCTTTGGGTGCTTCATCAATGGAAAGAGATCAACCATTCCTTCACATGAACGGTGGCAAAGGAGAAATGAGTTATGCAAACAACTCCTCCATACAAGTACCATCTTTATCTTTATATAACCACATATTTAACCATTGTTTTCAATTTTGTTTTCTTATATATATTCATCTAACTTTGATTATTGCAGAGACAAATGATGCTTAAAGCCAAATTCATACTTGAAGAAACAATAACAAGGCTATATCGTGATTCTTCTCCGACCTGCATGAAAGTAGCAGACTTAGGTTGTTCTGTTGGATCAAATACACTTCTTGTAATATCAAACATCATTAACATCGTTCATACAACATGCACTCTCTTAAACCGTGATCCACCCACATTCCAATTTTATCTCAATGATTTATTTGGAAATGATTTCAATACCACCATCAAGTTACTTCCAGATTTTTATACAAAACTGCTACAATATAAAGAACATGATTCATGCTTTATTAATGTCACACCTGGATCCTTCTATGGAAGACTCTTTCCCAGTAATTCCATAAACCTTTTTCATTCCTCCAACGGTCTACACTGGCTTTCTCAGGTTAGATAAGTTCACTCTTTCTTCTCCTCTAAGTCGACCAAAACCATTTTTGTCTTAGGTTTGTTTTTGTTTCATCTCATATTTTGGTTGTAGGATCCATTACTGGGATGTAAGGATGTAGCATCCCTTAACAAGGGTCATTGTCATATAGTTAGCACAAGCCCTCCTGAGGTACACAAAACTTACCTTAAACAGTATCAGCAAGACTTCAAATTGTTTCTGAAATCACGTTCTGAGGAGCTTGTGCCTGGAGGAGCAATGGTGTTGATGCATCTCGGTTATCATGAAACTCCTAGAAGAACAAGTTGGGAAATAGTTAGTTTAATACTCAATGACATGCTCTTGGAGGTAAACAACATTTTTTTTAATTGATTACAGTTAAGTTTGTGATGATTATTGATTAATTATAGCTATAAAATTTGCACTTATACGTAGGGTTTGATTGAAGAAGCAAAATTAGAGTGGTTTAATATACCAGTGTATGAACCTACAGTTGAGGAAGTTAAGAATGTGATTGAGGAAGAAGAGTCAGTGTTTCTTGAGAGATTAGAAGTTGTAATCTCGGGTTGGGATGAAGGACTAAACATTGAAGGTGGTGATGGTGAAAATGTAAGAGCCGAAATCATTTCCAAGCACGCACGTGCAGCATTGGAGCCTCTCTTGTCAGAAAAGTTTGATGCAGAGGTTATAAATGAAGTATTCGTGAGGTTTCAGAACAAAATTCTGCAGATAATGAAGGTTGGAAAATTAGAGAGTGCTACTTTTATTATGTCCATTACAAAAAAGGCTTGAAGGTGTTTCTTAAAAGATCTCAAAAACTAGTTTTTTTTTTTTTTTTTTTTGTCTATTTATTGCTTTGAATTTTAAAATAATATGAAATCACTAGCAGGTTAAATTATTCTCGTAGAAATTAATAATACAGTGTATGGGGACGAGTATTGATACCCCGCATCTCCATTTGATTTATCGTTTTCTATTAAGAGAGATGAAATTTAAAAAATTCATTTTTACAACCAAAATGTATGCAACATTTTATAAAGAAATATTACAGCAATGTTTCCAAAGTTTATAGAATGAAAAATAAAGAAAGTTATTTGGGGAATTAAAATAAAAAAAAAAATCCTAATTTTACATATACTAAAAATATATTGAACTCCAGATTTTATGTTTGTATTTTTGTTTAAAAACCTCTACAATTATTTTTCGTTTGTATTTTAATCCTTCTGAAAATAAATTTATTTGCGTTTAGAAGTTGATTCAGATTGATTTTGTGTTAAGTTGATTGGTGTCAGCAAAATCACGAGTTCATTTTGTATGAAAGTGAGTTTGGCTTCAACTACGTAATTTTAGTTTATGTAAAATGAGTTCTACATTTTTCTCTCCTTAAAATATTTTCTTTAATTTAATTTTTTGAAAATATGACATCACTACTTTTTGTTTTATAAAATTAAAAATATTTATAGCTTGCCTTTAATTCTATTATTTTTGTTAAATATGTAACAACTCATTTTAGTAGCTTAAAACTCCTAAAATATAATATTTGATCATAGTATTCAAAACAGGTAATTCAGTATACAAAGTATATTAATACAGTTCTACAAAAATATATATAGGACTATAAAAATATATCATTTATTTACTTAAACTAAATTAACAAGCTCTATACACAAACTAATAAAGCCCCCTCCCTACTCTACCAGATGGCTCCTTATCCTCCCGATATGTGTTTAAACTTGCAAATTCATCTACTCCTACCGAATATGTGATCATCGCAAAAAGAGGAGATAAACAGCATAAGAAAGCACACAAAAGAGTAAGCTATTGATAAAAAGGAAAATTCTAGAATAATTAGATCTTGTCAAATACACACAACCATTATGAAATAATTGAAAGACCACTTAAATTATATTGTGACAATAAATCAATTGTATTGTATTCTAACAACAATAAGGTAAAAAGTGGACGATTTTCAATAGCAATAAGGGAAAAATTTCATGATGGTAGATCCTTTCACTAAGTTACTTTCCACTCATGATCTTTCATGAGCATATTGTTCATATGAGTGTTTTGTTGTTTGAGGAATCTTTAGTTTAGTGTTAGTCATTTTTATGTGTTTTGTGTTCTATGTTTAATTTTATGCATGCTTGTAATATCTTTGGACATACTTTGAATATTATTTCGAAATTACACTTTGTATATTACTGTTATTATATTAATCTCATTAAAATAAAGTAATGACCAATTGAAAATAGATGTGTACAAGTCACCTTCACGTAATTTGTAATTTTCAGTTTACACATGTCATGATGAGTCTATGTCATTTGATTTTGTCAACATTAATGATCATTGTCAGGTTTAGTTGTGATTAATGCAATTAAAATTGTTTTGGTTCTATATGCGGATGTAATTAATGGACATATGATCATTTGAGTATATTCAAGACATATAATGACATTTTTTAGCTCATAAAGTCTAACACATTTGTATTAATAATCTTTCACTAGTCACAAATACGGGTAGGAGATTATTAACAAGGGGTATATATATATATATATATATATATATATATATATATATATATATATATATATATATATATATATATATATATATATATATATATATATATATATATATATATATATATATATATATATATATATA
>Ga0214543_1004776_pt1 | contig 25495 bp, 17 predicted proteins | sample CNSS2metaG_FD_160094 | JGI IMG/M metagenome (GOLD analysis project Ga0214543, IMG submission 160094) | Root nodule microbial communities from cowpea collected in UCLA plant growth center, Los Angeles, California, USA - CNSS2 | ecosystem: Host-associated > Plants > Roots > Nodule | place: USA... | reverse complement strand
TAGGGTAAAAATAGATGAAACTGATACAAACCAGGGACCACGAACCAGAGAGAATGAAGGAATGACAGAGAAATTAAAAATTTAAGGGACCACGAAGCACAGAGAATTGAGAGCAAAATTTTAAATGAATGTCGGGATGGAGAAGAAACGAAACGGAGCAAAAGAAATAACGTTTGGGGGTGCAGGACGTTGGCGACGCAGTAAATGAAATTTACTGCGTCTAACGCACTTTCACCTAGTCTCTCACTGGTAATTAATAAGGGTATAAGAGTAATTTTGGGGGGTACAGAAGAACCTTTTGGGGTGCAGGGAGAAAACCCCATTTGTCTTTCTTTAACTGAAATCAACTGGTCCAATCCATTGGTCCATTTACCATTTTACAGGTTGGGCTCTAAAGTATAGGCCTTGCTTTAATATATGTTTGTACGTTGCTTTCTACACCGCTTCAAAAAATTTCCTGTGTACCTACTATACAAGTAACATACTCAAATACTATTCATATTGGATCACATTACAACTGCCATTGTCGCCACCATTTCCGCTACCAGTTGACAGTTAGTGTAAAGGAAGAAGAAGAGAAAAAAATGCTAAAAGAACTCATTAAGAAAATATTTTCAGTAAATTATTTCATGTGTTTGAAAGCTTTTCTCGAAACATATCTCATGTTGGAGTGTTTGGAAAATGCATTCCGGAAATTTTGTTCTGGAAATATGTTTCCGGAAACATGTTCTAATATATATTTCATGCATTCCGAAAATTTTATTTAAAAATTTAATTCCGAAAATTCTGTTCTAAAATAAAATTGTTTTGAAAATGGCATTTTGGAAGTTTTGTAAATCCGGTTTCGGAAAGCCTGTCCTGGAATTAGTAATCCAGAAATCACCTTATACAAGGCTAAAATGGTCATTTCAAAATTGAATAGATCCAGTAAAAAATTGATCGGGTGCAAGAAGTAATTGCCTATATTATGATCTTGTAATTTTAAATTTTTGACTGGATTTGTTTGAATTACGGGCTAAGTCCACTTGTATCAATAAATATTTCGCTTTGCATCTCAAGGTTTCTTCTTGCACTTCTATAGGATGTTTTCAGAGAGACGGCAACGGCTATTCTATCTAAAAACATTCATCTAGTTACTTGTCTTGTTGTCCGTTAAGTATCTTGAAAAAAATTCACAGATCTTCTTTCTTTATACTTGTAGATTCTTTGAAAATCCACGAAAATTTATATAATTTTTTTTATTTTAAATAAAATTATTTAAAAATTAATCTTTAAAATAAAAATTATCATAAAAGAAATTAATTTTAAAATTCAATTTAAAGAAAATTACATACTAAAATATTAATGCAAATAAATTTAATCATTTTAAAAAACAAATTTAAATAAGTTGTCCCAAATGTTAATGCAAAAAGAAAGCATAGGGTGCAAAAAGAACTTCTTCCCAAATTATCACTCCATTGTGCTCGGCCCATACTGATATGGTTCGTTCTTTGTGATTATTGGGCTTGGTTAGTACATGGATTTCGAAATTCAAGTTATGGACTCTAATTTAGGAATTTAGTCATGAATATTGGGTTTGTGCCCTAATTCTCCTTTTCTATAATAACAATAAACAATTTATTATTATTATCATTATTATTATTATTATCTAAAAGGTGTTTTAAAAAATATTAACACATGTTCTTAATTTAATGAATAAAAATACAGCACGTCAAATATCAGGTTTTTACCAATCTCGTGCAATTTGGTTTTCAAAATCCAAAACTAGTACAAATTCTTAAACAATTTCACGTAGAGAAAGTTGTGGAAAAATGATACGATTTCAAGAAGTCGTGTGAGTTTAAGGCGACTTTTATTAAACTAATTTAAAGTTGTGACAAAATAGAAAAGCTTTCGAATAAAAAAATAAAGTCATTCCAAATTCATACGATTTTAATTAACTTAATAACTTATCTAAACAAAATCATGTTATATTGACATGATTTCAAATTTTAATACAGAAGTCGTAAGATGACACAACTTAAATAGAATATAATTTGTCAACCTAATTTTAAATTTTTCATGTTTTCCATTCTTAAAGTTAAAAATTAAAAATTTAGTTGAATAATTAACAGAAAAATAAAGTGAATATGCAGATGCAGAAAAAAAAAGATTTCCTTAATATGAAAAGTACATTAAATAAAACATCTTAATTAGTAAATGACATATATAATATATCTTGAAAGTTTAGAAAATAATTTGGAGACTATTGGAAATTTTTTAAAATTTTGCACCAGTTTTGAAATTTCAAAACAAAACTGCACATATTTAAAACCTCAACTATCCTTATATCTTAAATCATCTTTCGTATTAATTTATCTTGTATTAATTTTCACAAAAGTAGAGCCATTTATTTCATATCTTTCTTTAACACATATTGAGATTATCATCATTTACATCCATTACTACCTTATACATATTTAGCTGATATAAGTCTTGAGAAGTAATTTTTTCCTGAAATTATTTTTAAACTTAAGGATAAGATATTTCTCCAAAATAAGTTAATTAAAACACATTTTAATAATGTCAATATGAATGTAATGTGAGTCATCTACGTCGACACAGTGCGTAAGCATTTACGTAAGAACCCATAATAGCATTACTCCTCTTTCTTTATTTGGTCAATGATGTCTAAGATATTCATTCAAATGTTTTTTTTAATTTCCATTCAATAAAGAAAGTTTTTTATTTTATTTTATTTTAAGTTCGCCATTATTTTACTAATAATATCAATTGCACTGTTTAAGTACTTTTTAATTTTGCAGAGATGTATGTTTCTAATTTGCTTTTTTCAAAGGAGGAGGCACAGTCATATGTTTATATAAGCACAAGAGAAACTTGGAATGAGGAAATATTTAGTTTAAAGTTGCATAAGTATTTTTTATGACTAACTATAAGTTGAAAATTTTATATACGATATCAGTAAATAAATTGAATAATATATAATAAGAAAAAAAAAAAGCATACCAATTTATTATTTTATAGTATTTTTGAACAGGAAACTTTTAGAAGGCGTTTAATCTTTATAGAGAAACTAAAACATTTTACAAACAAATACATTGTTTGAATAGGAAATTTGGAAAAAATAAATAAAAAATCCATAAGAGTAAATTAGTTATAAAAATTTTATCAAATATCAAATTTCATTTGAAATTGAAATTCTCGATATTTTTTGTTACATAATCTATATCTATTTTTCTATATATATTTTTTTCAACTCCATCTCAATATAGTTAATTAGTTAAAATGTCGTTAATTTAACTTGATATTACTTCTTATGTTTTCTTTTTGTTACCAAAGTTAATTAAACTCTATTTTTAAATCTATGAAAACTATAGTTATTTAGATGACATTGATATAATTTATTTTTTTCGCATGTAAGGATTGTGACGCTTAAGTGAGTAATATTGCTCCTTGTGATTGTGAGTATTTATAAGCTTTCATGGTCTGGTTAGTATGATAACAAATAAGTGTATGTAAACAATTGATATTAGACCAAAAGTGTAAATTTTCTAAAATTTAGATAAAATCGTGATTAAAAAATTAAAGAGGAACAAAATTAAAAATTTGGCATATATGTTTTTTAATAATTTGCTAAATTATATTTTTTAACAGTTTAATAGTTTAATGTAACTAGGTACTATAAATGGTGGTTTAATAATTTAAGTATCTTTTTATTGGTTTAAGTCATATACATGATTTATATCTATTTTTAAATTAGTTAAATCATCTTGCGGGGTTATGAATTTATAGGTTACAGTCTATTTTATATTTTTGATAAATTTATCTATTATACTTTAATTTTTACTCAATTAGACATTTTTTAAAATAAATTTAAAGAGAATAAAAAGTTTTTAAACAATTACCATAGAGGGAATAATGTGGAACTCCCATTGAAAAAAAATATGAAAATTAATAAAAAATATCAAATATTTATGTTTCTCAATTGAATAAAAAAAAATTATATACTAAATAAATAAAATCATCTACAAAACAAATAAAAACTATCTGTGATTAAATTATAAAAATTATTCATATTTATTTTTATATTTATAATTGCATCATGTTTGATTATCATATTAAAAGTGAACACACATGTGCGTGTGTTTTCACCAGTTATCTTATCTGTTGGATAAATATCTATCCCATATCCGTACTCGTACTTATATCTATCGAGTGTAACGTCCCAATTTAGTTGAATAATTCAAATAAATAGAACGCCGCATGTTTATAGTATAACCTTTTTTAGAATTAACCTTTTTTAGTTATCCCACATTATACTATAATGAAAATCCAAAGACACAGCACAATGACCTGAATAGAATTTAAACACAAATTAGATTAAATTGGAAATTTGCTCAAAGAGCAAGAAACTACAAGATAACATTACACAAGAAGAAAGGCTCAACAATGAGCAATAAAGGATCTAGGAAGCCTAACTACATCGCAGCCTCTCCGCCAACATCACGATCACTAAGAGTCTCCACATCTGCTCCCACCAAGGATTTGGTGATCATCGCAAAAGGAAAAAGCCAAAGAAGAGAACAGACACAAAGAGAAAGGGTAAGCTAGAGTAAAATATTTAATATGTTATTGAGCAAGCAGATTATAAAATAGGTTATAGACAAGCAAAGCAATAAGCACCCAAAACATGTGAAAGCAAACAATTAAAGGACTCTCTAACTCAATATCCAGATCATACTCTTGATATAAAATTCTAAAGAAAGTATGCACCTGTGCTAGTTTCTAAACTCTGCAGAGTCTAGACGCAAGGGGTTATCACCCAACCACACACAGGGTTAATCCTCTAATGTCTTGGGCCCAATATGTCCCAAGACTAGGACCTCCTGCCACTCTCACCACATAAATTATTCTACTCTATGTGAGCGTGAATAATTTTTAGAGTTCAAGATACCTTCCTTTATCTAAACATCTCTTATATCGAAGGTATACACTAACCACCATCATTAAGAGTTTCTCTTGAAACTCTTTTACCAACTATTTCCACATGCCATATCAAACATTCAATTCTCATGCCAAACCACCACCAATCAAACAAGTCATGTTTTCCATTTCATACTCAACATAACAAGATTTCATTTAATCTCATACTTTATAAATGCATACCATGACATACATATATCACAAAATAGTATTCATCCCAAATAAATGAGTGCCAACATTTAAGTACCTGCAATTCCATACAATCAAGCACAACACATAACCATAATTCTTACACCAAAATTCCTAAGTAAATTTATTATCACAAAACCAAAATAAGTGCAGTAATGTGTGACATATTTCTTAAGCTACAGACATCTAATCGACGATCCAACCGGTCAAACCACAAGATAGCATGTTATGAACCAAATGTCCAAATTTGAGCTCAATCCAACGGTTAATGAGTCAGGAAAGTCAATTTTACTAAAACTGCGCATATTAGAAAAATGACACAATCGCCCAGCGACCAATCACTCGCCCAACGACCACCCGACGCTTCCAGAATACGAGAAATAACGTCAAATATCACAGTTTCATGAATATTTTAACCCCTAACTTGGAAATACACCCGATCTTGACTTATATTCCATAAAACACTAATCAAACTTAGCCAAACGAAATAGGAACAAGCAAAACAACTTAGAAAAAAGTGAAACCCTAGCTTCCCTTACCTGAGAAAAAAAGGGCTAAAGGAAACGAGAGCCCTAACAACAGCTCACACAGCACCACGATAGATTAAGAAGCTGTAACGTATCTGGGGTACACGAAAAAAAAAATTATTAGAGCAACCCCAAGTTGGACCAACACTACTAAGCAGAAAAGGAATGGGACAAATACAAAGCTCAAGCGTTTTACTTACTTGGAGAGAACTTTAGACTAGCTCCGAGGAACGCTCTAGTTGTGCCCTAGCAGAGCTGCTGCTCAAGAGTTGGAAGAGGAAGGGGGACTATTTTCTGTAAGATGAGACAAAATGAAGAGTGAGGGATTGTGAGGGGGTCTTGGGGGTCCAAAGTGGGCTGGTCTTGGGCCCTCGAAAAGGCCAGGCCCAACCCCTCCTTAGGACAGAGTGTAAAATAGAAAAAAAAGGGGTCTTACATCGGGTATCCGTTATGCGAGTATCTGTCTATTTTTTTTCATATCTGCGGGTATCCATGGGTACCCGCAAGTATTTACAAAATTATTTAAAAAACAAATATTTAATCATAAATTCAAATAAAATACATCACTGTCATAAATTTTAAATAAAGTTCAAATAAACTCAAGTTCATACAAGTCCAAATAATTATAAAAGTAAATATAAAATGGCGTTCAACACAATGGAAATTCTTTAATTAGTGTTTTGATCAACAAGCCCACTTTCTCCGATTGATTCCTGAAAAATAAACAAAATAAACAAATAATAAACCTCAATTGCCACGCGAAGTATTCTTATTTTGATTCCATCATTTGGCAATAAGCATACCATAAACGTCATTGTTTATATAGGGTTTAATGTATATGCCCAATTTCAAAGAAAGAAAAGAGAAAAATGAGGGTTGTACTAAGAAAACAATGTACCAATACTTGAAGCTAGAAGAATGAAGATAGAAGACAAGACAACATATGTAGCTTAGAAAAAATTAGGTCAGAATGTTTTTTACTAATATATATATATATATATATATATATATATATATATATATATATATGAGGGTATTTTTGTGAATTAAAGTTTAGCGGGTACGGGTATTCACGAGTACAGATACTATGATACCCGTACCCGCCCTGTTAACATGCAGGTATAAAAAAATACCCGTACCTGCGGATAACGGGTATCCAACTTTAATATCCTGTCCTACCCATTGCAGGTTTTATCTGCGGATACCCACGGGTACAAATTTTTTTGACATCCATATATATATATATATATATATATATATATAGTTATTAAGGAACTTGTTTCATGGTTTTAATTTGAGTCGTCGATCCAATTCTGGAAGCTGAAACACCAACATTAATAGCGAGTCTTATTTCAGCATTAAATAGGTCAATCGATAAGAATATTTGGCCATCGGTAATGGGAATTACATTTGTAGCAATATAAGCTGAAACATCTCTCAATTGAGTTTCAACTATTGGTAAAACAATCATACTTCCTTCGCCTAACTAAGAACTTGATTTAGCGACTTCCAAAAGACGCAAATATAAATAAAAAACATCCCCTAGATAAGCTTCGAGAGTTGGTGGTCTTCGTAATAAAAGAGACATTTGTGTTAGAATTAATTGACGAATTAATTCTATTATGTGACTTATTTGAAATATTATGTTGCATCCAATTGTGATTTAATAAAATATAAGGACCTATTGGTTATTGTGGGAGTTATAATAAAATAAAATAAAGATAAAATATAGTCCAATCCAACTTGATGGACGCGGCTTATAAAAGAGTATTAGGGTTCTATCTCTGGCCATATTAAAGCTCTCTCATAATAAGCAATCAAAGAAAGAAAGTGTGAGAGGAGAAACAAAGGTAAAAAGATAGATTAGGAAAAAAAGGTTGAGGAAGAGAGATTGAAGAACGCATTCTTATTGGATCTCTCATGGATCAAGGTTAGTATCCTATTATTATTCATATGCATGAATATGTGAGAATCATGAATCTTAAGACCCTAGAGTATATTTCTATAATAAATTATTATTGAATGGAAACTCTAAAATAATTTACATGTGGTACCAGAGGATATGTTATTAGATTTATGATTATCCAATTATGATGTTTTTTCTTAAATTATTAGGAACTCTAATTATGATTTTAGGAATTTTATAAAATTATGAACCCTAATTATGAGTTTAGGAATTTTATAAAATTATGAATCTTAATTATGAATTTAGAAATTTTATGTTTTTTTGAACCTAATTATGATTTCGAGATTTTATGATATTATAAACTCCAATTATGTTTTTAGGGATTTTTGAAAGCAAGATAAACCCTAATTATGAATTTAGGGATTTTGAAATTTTATTTTTTCCAATTTTATGAACCCTATAATTATAAGTATTAGAGCTTTATTGTTAATTGAAGAATTGCATTATTATGTTTCTTTAAGGTTTTCATTTATGCTTTAATTGAATTGAATGACATGATGATGAAAGTTATTTTGTTGTTTACGTGTTTTCCATGGGCATCAATATTAATGATGGATCAAGCAAATATTTAATGTGCAATTGTATTGTTTTGTTTTATTTGCCGTTGTGCTTTAACTGCAAAATAAAAGGCTTGAATTATTATGAGAAATTCTTGAATTAAAGAAATTGAATGTTTGAATTGGAAATTCCATAAATCAATTATGTTTCATTAATTGTTTATTTTTCATGGATCAAGTGTGGTGATATTATTGAATTGCGTCACCAATTAATGTTAATATTTTTATTATATGAATAATGTATTTTTTAATCTATAACTATATATAAAGAGAATTCCTTCTTTTGTATCCACATTTCATAACTCCAATTTTACCCTTACAATATAATGATTTGTTAAATTTTAATTTAACAATGTTTTCAATAAAATATTCTATCTTCACTGATTCTTCTTTTTTCCTATTCATCAACAATTATTTTCTCATCTTTTCTCCATTCACGTCACTTTGTTTTCTATAAATATAATTTAATTTTGTATATTAATTTTATAACATTACAATATCATCACCTAATAATATAATATTGTGCATATCTAAAACATGAATATGCATAGGCGCGATAGCGCTTGTGTTTACACTAGTATATAATAATGTGCATGTTTTGTTATTGTTAAATTAAAATTAATGAGAATGCTATGTATGGTTTATAGCAATTAAATGTATATTTATCTATTTGAAATCAAGCATGATCAATTTTGTTAGTCACCAAAGTTGCCAAAATTTTAAAGTTTTTTTGATTCAAATTATTAATGTTTTTTTATTTCAATTACCCGTAGTATGGATGCTAAATTATGGATAATTGATTTATGGGTTAATTGAAGTTCATTATTATAAGGCATTTCATGATCGCCTAAAGGTTGATTAATTTTTCTTATAATTAATGAGCATGATAGAAGATAATTTTGTATGCGTCATTAGTTTTATGGGTTAAATATGTTTTTGGTCCCTCAAGTTTTAGTGAATTTTGGAATTAGTTCCTCATCAAAACTTTATACCAATTTAGTCCTTCATCTTTCAAAATGCGTGAGTTTAGTCCTTTTAACCAAATTTTGTTAAGTTTATCTATTGTTTCAAGCACATTTCATGATAATATTTAAGTTAACATTGAAGCAAAAATGTGTCAAACAGTGTAAATAATTTAAATACTATCATGAAATGTGCTTTAGATAAACTTAACAAAATTTGGTTAAAAGGACTAAATTCACGCATTTTGAAAGATGAAGGACTAAATTGGTCAAAAGTTTTGATGAGGGACGAATTCCAAATTTCGCTGAAACTTGAGGGACCAAAAACATATTTAACCCTAGTTTTATTTATATACCCAAATGTAGTAGGTGATTCTATTTGATGCATATTTTAATTATCAATAATGTTATATAATATGATTAACATCACTATGTTTATGTTTGTGTATTAGTGGATCTCTCAAAGGAGAACATTAGTATGCATAGAATGATTATTTATGTCTGAATCTATATTTATGTTTAGTTTTATGATTCAGAGCATTAATGTTAGGCATCTAATAGTTGAAGTCTTTGTTATGATATTTTTATATGTTTGTTCTAGTCTTCAATGTGTTGAATTTCCCTGACTAGAATTTATGAAATTTGTGGAAGAGTGCTCCTAAAATACTAATAAATCCCTCGTTGGGAAATTATTGAGTATGTTGACCATCATGAAGTCTGACGGTTCACGTACTATGCACGAACGTGGTCGAAATGACAAATATCGCAGCAAAACTTAAGTCTCTAAGAATGGTAGTGGATGAAAGTTTTTTTGGCTGTTTATTATGTGAAGAATCAAGGAGTTTGAGAGAAAGTTGCAAAAAAACATGGAAAGGGTAAAGGACCACTAAAGATTGACGAGTCCTCAACTAAAATCCAAAAGGAAAATGACAAATGTCATTTCTATGGAAAGTTTGGACATTTTCAAAAGAATTGCGTAAAGCGTTGAGCTTGGTTCAAAAAGAAAGGTGAGCATAATGCTTATGTATGTTTTGAATCAAAATTAATTGAAATTCCCCATAATGCTTGGTGGATTGATTTTGGATGTACGATTCATGTTTCTAATGTGATGAAGGGATTTCTTTCAACCAGAACCATAAATCCAAATGAGAAGTTCATCTTCATGGGCAATAAAGAGAAAGTTTTAGTGGAAGTCATTGGGACTTAACGTCTCTCGACACTGGATATCACTTAGACCTTATGGATACTTTTTATGTACCTAGTATCGTTAGAAATTTAATTTCTTTGTCAAAGCTTGATGTTGTTGGATACTCTTTTAAGTTTGAAAATGGTTGTTTCAGTTTGTTAAAACGTACTTGTATAATTGGATTTGGTACACTTTATGATGGTTTATATAAATTGAATTTGGATAATTTATATGTTGAAACTCTTATGACCTTGCATCACAATGTTGGCACTAAACGTAGTTTAGTGGATGAACGATCTGTTTACTTGTGGCATAAGCATTTGCAACATATTTCCAAAGAAAGAATGCAAAGATTAGTAAAGAATGAAATCCTTTCAGATTTGAATTTTACTAATCTGAATGTGTGTGGATTGTATTAAAGGCAAACAAACAAAACACACAAAGAAAGGAGCCACAAGAAGCACTTAGCCTCTTGAAATCATACACACTGATATATGTGGTTTGTTTGATGTAAATCCTTCAATAAAGAGAAGTATTTCATTACCTTTATTAATGATTTTTTGCGTTATGTATATGTCTATCTACTGCATGAGAAATCACAATCATTGAATGCCTTAGAAGTTTATATCAATGAAGTGGAAAGACAATTAGACAGAAAGATGAAAATCGTAAGGTTAGATAGAGGTGGTGAGTATTATGGAAGATATGATGAAGGAGAACAACATCCTGGTCCATTCGCTAAGTTCCTTGAGAAACGTGGTATTTGTGCTCAATACACAATATCAGGCACACCTCAACAAAATGGTGTATCAGAAAGGTGTAATCGAACCTTAATGGATATGGTTAGAAGTATGTTAAGTAATTCATGTTTACATGTATTGTTGTGGATGTATGCTTTAAAGACTTCCATGCATTTGTTGAACATGGTTCCTAGTAAAATTGTTCAAAAGACTCCTTTTGAGTTGAGGACGAGTAAGAAACCCAGTTTGAGACACCTGCATGTTTAGGGTTGTCAAACAGAAGTAAGAATATACAATCCACAAGAAAAGAAACTGGATGAAAGAACAATTAATGGATATTTCATTGGTTATCTAGAAAAATAAAAGGGGTATTTTTTTGCTGTCCTACCTATAATACAAGAATCGTTGAAATTGGAAATGTTATGTTCATTGAGAATGGTGAAATCAGTAGGAGTGAAGCTTCACAAAATGTGAAGATTAAGGAGGTTAGTGTACAAGTTCCTATAGCTAGTATTTCTTCTTCAAGAGTTATTGTTCCCTATGTTGTAGAAACTCACAACAATCAAGAAGAACAACAAATTAATGATCATGAGGTTAACAATGAGCTTGTAGTAGAACAACCATAAGAAGTAGTATTAAGAATATCTCATAGAGATAGAAAGTCTACTAATTCAAATGACTATGTGGTTTATCTACAAGAGTCAGAAAATGACTTGAGTATTCATAATGATTCAGTTTCATTTTCAGAAGCCACTAATGGTAATAATTATGATAAGTGGTTAGATGTCATGAAAGACAAGTTTAAATCAATGGCACAAAATGACATATGGGACCTTGTGGAATTGCCTGAAGGATGCAAGAGAGTTGGATGTAAATGGGTCTTTAAGACTAAACGCGTCTCTCAATGTAATATCGAACGTTACAAGGCTCGACTTGTTGCCAAAGGTTTTACTCAGAAAATGATATTGATTATAAGGAAACATTTTTGCATGTTTCTTGGAAAGATTTTTTTAGAATTATCATGGCATTAGTAGCTCATTATGATCTTGAGTTGCATCAAATGGATGTTAAAACTGTCTTTTTGAATGGGGATTTAGAAGAGCATGTTTATATGGACCAACCGATAGGGTTCACTGAAGAATGAAAGGAACATGCAGTGTGTAAACTTAAGAGATCAATATACAGACTTAAGCAAGCTTCTCGACAATGGTATCTTAAGTTCAATAATATTATTGTGTCCTTTGGATTTAAGAAAAACTGTTGATCGGTGTATATATCTAAAGGTCAGTGGGAGCAAGTTTATTTTTTTGATTCTGTATGTTGATGATATCTTACTTGCGACTAATGATCTTGGTCTTTTAAGTGAGCCTAAGAAGTTTCTCTCTAATAACCTTGAAATGAAAGATATGGGTGAGACATACTATGTGATAGGAATAAAAATATTTCGTGATAGATCACAAAGACTGTTAGGTTTGTCTTAGAACACATATATTAATAAGGTTTTAGAGAGATTCAGAATGGATAAATCTTTAACATCTCCCGTTCCAATACAGAAAGGAGACAAGTTTAGTCTCATGCAATGTCCAAAAATGATTTGGAATGGAAACAGATGGAAGATATCCCTTATGCATCTGTTGTTGGGAGTTTGATGTATGCTCAAACATGTACGAGGCCATACATTTGTTTTGCAGTTGATATGCTTGGTAAATACCAGAGTAATCTAGGACTAGAGCATTGGAAAACTACAAAGAAAAGTTTTAAGATACCTAAAAGGAGTAAAGAATCACATGCTTACTTATAGAAAATTTGATCATCTTGAGGTGATAGGTTATACAGATTCAGACTTTGCCGGTTGTATGAATATAAGAAAGTCTACATTTGGTTATGTGTATCTTCTAGTCCGAGGAATGATTTCATGGAAAGTGTGAAACAGTCTGTCATTGCTACATCCACCTTGGAAGCTGAATTTGTGACATGCTTTGAGGTCACAATTCAAGCTAGTTTGTTGCGGAACTTTATTTCAGGACTTGGAGTAGTCGACAATATGTCAAGCTGTTGAAAATTTATTGTGATAATTTCGCAACAGTCTTCTTTCCTAGGAACGAAAAATATTTCAAAGGTGCTAAGATTATGAAATTGAAATACTTTGTCGTTGAAAAAGAAGTTCATAGAGAGAATGAAGCCTACATTGATGAAAGAAAGGAGATTTGATGGTATTCATGTTGATCAAGGCTGGAACGTGTGCTATCCACATAGTTACATCATTAAGAAAGTGTATTTGAAGTTTGTAATTCATATTGTAGACCTTGTAGCATTAATTAGATGTATTTGGTCTTTGTTTGTTTTTTAATTTGTTGAATGGTTTTTCAATAGGTTAAAATGTCTCTTTTAATCTGTTGAATGGTTTTTTAACAAGTTAAAAGGTTGGCTGTAGTAGTCTTAAACTGCAATAAATTCAATCAGTTGATTTATTTTTTAGTCGACTGATTTCACTTAAGTCAAGTGAAATCAACCAATGGATTTGAAAATCAACCTGTTGAATTTCGTAATAGTTTGACTATAAAAGCTGTGATTTTTGAAAGAGAGTGATTCTAATCATTTTTTAGCGCGAAATTATTCTAGAAACTTGTGGAAACTCTCTCCTTCGTGATCATACAGTTTGCAGCAGTTGAAGATTGATCTTGGATCAATTCTTGGAGCTTTTGGCTTGATTTCAAGCTTGGAAAAAGTGGTTTGTGGTAGGCTGGGTTGTGCTACCATTGAGGTTTGATCTTTCTCAAGCTTTGTGTGTGTGCCTGGTGGTTTTCCAAGTCTGCAAGAGGGTTCTTGTTGTGCTGGTGTGACTCTTGTGTGATTCAAGAGTCTTTTGTGTGGGTTTTGCATATTTTGAAAGTGTAAGGGTGGATACTTTGTAAATCTTTTGAAATAGTGCAAAGTCAAGCTCAGGTTGCCTTGACAAACTGGATATAGCTCAGGTTTGAGTGAACCAATATAAAAATCTCATGGTCTGTTTTCTTCTTTAACCTTTCTCTCTTGCATATTCATTTTAAATTTTAAAGAACTTGCACTTTAATAATCTTTTTCATGTTCTTGCATGTTTTCATGACATCTGCAGCATTAAGCATGTTTGCAAAATCATTTAGAACATGTCTTGATCATTCTTGTGCACTGTTCTTGGTTTAAAACTCGAATTTGCATTTCTGCATTTTTCCCAGTATTTCAATCGATTATTTTTCTGTTTCAGTCGGTTGATTATACCAGAACATAATCTGTTTAGTAAAATCAATCGATTAACTCTATTTTTAACTGATTGAAAGTGTACAGTTCAGTAGTGTTTGCATCCTAACTTGGTGATCTAATTGATTCAATTAAAGTTGGTTTTTAGCTTTCAAAGATAGCCTAAATTTTTAACTAGTCAATTCAACCCCCCCCCCTTCTTGGCATTTCAACCATTTCAAAACTAACAATAATAAAATAAAATAGATAAAATAAAGTCCAACCCAACTTGATGGACGTTGGCTTATAAAAGGGTATTAAGATTCTTTCTCTAGCCATAATAAGGTTCTCTCACAATAAGCAATCAAATGAAGAGAGTGTGAGAGGAGAAACGAAGGCAAAGAGATAGATTGGGAAAAAAAGGTTAAGGAACAAAGATTAAAGAATGCATTCTTATTGGATCTGTCATGGATCAATGTTAGTATCCTATTATGATTCATGTGCATGAATATGTGAGAATCATGAATCTTAAGATCCTACAGTAGTTTTCTATAATGAATTATTATTGCATGGAAAATACAAAATAGTTTACAATTTTATGATAAGTTTGTGTTTGTTTGGAGAGATCGTCATTAATGATTAAAGTGTGACGTTCACAGTACATAAAATATTCAGTCAGAGCTACTCTGTATAAGGCGCAAGGTATTGCAATGTAGCTGTAGAATCCGCTATTTCAGCTACTACAATAGTGTATTTCATTACTCCTCTTTCTTGCAAGGTAGTCATCACTTAAGCCACAGAAGATGTTTTTTGACAAAAAGCTACATAAACACATATTACATTTTTGTCCTATTGATTGAGAATTGTATTTGTGGCTACTACTATTTTACCTGTTTGTCTGTCTCAATAATTGATTTTCGCTGGCCCTGTCCTATGGGGATCATCGAATCAATAGTAATAAGTCTTGTTTGAAGAGGCTCATATACCAAACATCTTAAAATAATACCAAGAGCGAAAGATTCTACTAATTGAGATTCTGAAGTTGAAATTTCTCCTCGACTGCCAATTGGTTTAGCCAAAGCATTTATAACACAACTCAAATAAGCTTCACTTACAAGTATCTAAGCAATATAATCTGTATCAATCGATCAAATTTGTTGAATAAATAATATTACTCATAAAACAAAGGTTTAATTTTGAATAATGTGTGTTATATAATCCAATCAAATTAGCATAAATGATCTATCTTTTTAATCATATTTGTGAAAACAAAGATAAGAAATCAAAATATTTTAGTTTTATTCTCTTTATATATATATATATATATATATATAAAATTTCAGATAAACTAATTACTTCCAATATATTGGATTCTTATTTTAATATTGGTCATATATATGAATTAATATTATGGTAATTAAGATATAATTATTTTTTGGACGAATGAAAATAAAAATACTAGTAAATAACTTTTTTTTTTCAAAATATGTTAATGCTTCATATTATATTGTCTTATATTTTGATATGCTATTATCACTACAGACAAAAAAAGTCTACTAAGATTACAAACTAGGCCACTCTCTTATCATTATTATACATATAGGTATATTTCAGATTTACTTTGAATAATTAATATCATAAATTTAGAATTATATAAATATAGTTTTAATGAATACATACCTTTGATTCTAACATAATAAACTTATTCTTCTTCATACACAGGCTTAATGCCGGTTTTAGTAAGAGAAAAATTCAATCTGAAACTAAATGAAATGAGTTTACTTTTTATTGGATAAAACATTTTGTCCTTTGAAAATAAAACTAAATAGGACTGTGTACATTGAAGCAATAGAACACAGATGATTGTACAGCTGGGACCGTTGTAATCTATGATCATGCAAAATGCATCTCACATTTTTTATTTATCTTTATATCAGTTTCGTTGATAGAGATGCGCATAATTTTTGATTTGGTTGTCACCCAAATATTAAAGCTTGTCTCCCAAATATATTTTCTTTCCATGCACGCTTGGCGTGGGTCGGTAATTCTATGTATTTTGTTTTTCCTATTCCTCAATAATAAAGCCACACCAAACTGAACTTTAATCATAAGGATAATAATATCTTATCCTTCTCTTTTCTTTTTTATCTTTCGTTTTATTTTTCTACATTATGGTCCACCTTTATTTTATTTTCTTTCATTTCAGATTTCGTTTTTATTATCTTTGTTGCATGTCAAAGTTTGTTCATATATGGAAGTTAGCTGTCCCGAATTAAAGTTAAACCTTCTCCTGCCCAACAAGTGGAAAGTCTTTATCCCAACAAAAAATAAATCAATGTCTCTTAATCTCAAATCAACTCCCTTTTTATCTTTCTCTTAAACCTCCCCTTTTAGAAATATATAAATATATATATAATATTGTAGAGTTCATGGTGGATTTGGACCATTGCGAAGCAATGGTTAAACATAGTACCTTTGAGATTGAGGTACAAAGTCATTCAATAATGGTCATGGACCCAGATCTAGGCATGGAAGCAATGTAGCATTATAAGATATGCATAATGTGTTTTTTTTTTAATATATATATATAGTATATTAGTGGCATAGGACGATCAATTAATTATATATATTTGGGACCATTCTAGTTGGTGCCCTAGGCACTATTAGTAATAAAACGAGAGAGAAGAAAATGAAGTCTTCGATATTGACAAAGATCCAGAGGACAATCCATTTAATAATTAAGACAGCATAAATTCATTGGATATATTAGATTATGACAATAATTTTGTTGGTAGAATGTTCACCGTTTTCCATTAAGTACACTTAACCGGATTCTTGGTAATAAAAAACTTGAAAAGCCGGATCAAAATATCATAGAGTTTATTATGCATGTAGTGGATTTGATAATGTGAGTAGTAACTAGAGCCATCATTAGGGCATAAATTAGAAGCATAAAGCGCACTCTTTTTCCTCCAAAATCTCTTTCCATCACACTCTTGTCACAGGTGCCACGACTCTGGGGGGAAGCGTATATGCACATGGAAGGACTACAGAATGAAGGATCAAATAAATGAATGTGAGTTCACGCCAAGTTAAACACTTCCAGGAGTTGGGAGAATCGTCGCAGAAGACATCAATTGTTTCTGACTGTTTCCGACAAAAGTTAAATAGGTCAGATGACAATGGAATCATAACGTTTAAATTATTATATTTTTAAAAAAGAAAAGTTATATCAAGATTAACTAATAATTATAATTTTTGATGTAGTGATAAGTGTTCGATCTTGTATCTCTTATCGATTGAGGTAATAAAATAAGTTAAATTTATTTTCTTTAATATTTGGATGCGTCTGAGATAATATTTTGGGATTGAAGGATTTAGAGGAGATGAATGGAAAAAGAGAGAAAAGGTTTTGTTGAGATGGTGGGTGATGGTGGTGGGGAAGGGATAAGTGGGCATAGCACTAGCATGATGAGTGAGTGACTGCATCTGCATGATGAATCATTGCGAAGGCATCGTGGCTGGCTGGCAAGTCACATCAAAGGAAAAAAATGAAAAAAACAAAAGGGTGTGAGAGTGGGGGCCAACTGCTGCAGCGACTGGTTTTTCCTTCCTTAATGGGACCATGCACTGTGTCATTAACAGAAACCCCTCTCACTGCTCCCTGGCGGTTTTTTCAGTTACTCACTTCCTGTTATTCTATGTCCTTTCCTTTCCTTTCACCCACTTAAATCATCATTTTAATTCCATTTTAACTCAACATATAATCAACTAATAAACCAATCTTCTTTTTTTATTTTTTTTTCCTAAAATTTTATATAATTAGATTAAGAGAAACTTATATTTAATCTCTCAGTGGGGTAACTTCCACCTATTTAAATAATTTATTAGGCTAATTTCAATAATCAAGTACATTACAATTTACTTTTGTCATATAATTTAATCATAAACAAAATTGGTTTTGAAAAAAAAAAATTGTAACAATGTTATTTTAAAACGATTAATTCCATTTGGGTGTAAAAAGAATTATATAATAAAAACAGTGTATGAAGGTGAAAATAAAAGAAAACTATTAAAAAGTAATCACAAACTAAAAACTATTGAAAATGTTTTTTTTTTAAAAGAAAAACCATTGAACAAATTTAAGCTGCAATCTTAATCAATTAAGCTTTTTGATAGAGATTAATAATCTAACAAAATCAGTAAATATTTCACACATTACTACTCGACAACGATATAACTTGATTCATGATTACTTGAAGTTTTGAGGAAAAGTGACATATTACATTAGATTTGCGTCAAATATTGCTTTTCTCTAATGACAGCTAACCTCCAGTTCAGTTTTCAAAACCTAATTATTTAAAAGTATTGATGGATTTAATATAATTCTCAAACTTTTCCTTCGTCCCCTGAACAACTAAATCTTCACTTTGTACAAATTGCATAATTTGATTTCAAGTCAAGAAAAATTATATTCGAAAACTATTTCTGATATCTACGAAAGGAGTTTTAATTTCCACCAATTAAATGCATGGCTATTCTTTTAGTATAATGTTAATATCCATCAATTTATCTTTCTCTCAATATAGTGTCACCGGATATGTCATGAAAATAATAAAATTTCTTTATCGAGCTTACAAAACTTGATGAGAATATGGTGACAATGTCGAGTTTGGATGGACATCTATTTCTAAAAACACTTTTAATTAAATATTTGTAAACTTTTAAATTATCAGTGATTTTGTTTTTTTGTCGATGAAACAAAATTTATCGATAATATTATGAAAAGGGTTTTAAATTTTAATTATCAATTATTTTTTTTATCAGTAATAGATCAGTATTTAAAATTTGTTCAAAATATATCTATTAATAAATTAAAAATTTTATTATTGATGAAAATATATGTCAATAAAATTCCTCTATAATTTATGATGCTTAATATTTTTGGACATTTTTGTTAGTAAAATGTGTCGGTAAAATGAATGGCAAAATTCTTCTTCTGGACTTTGACCATTTTGATAAAATTTGTCAATAATATTTTTTTTAATTTTTCAATAAATACACCGATAATAGTTGTTTTTTATTTAAATTCATTAGTAAATTCTTCAATAATTATTTTGATTTTGAAAATTTCTTAGTATTTCAAGTTTTTAAAATTTGTCAATAAACTCGTCGGTAATTATATAGTATTTTAAATTCATTAGTAAAATAAATATTGACTTTCTCGTCAAATTTGACAAAATATTTGTTATAAATTAATCGAAGAAGTGTGATAAAAAGAAGAAAAAAAAAGGAGGAAGAAAAGAATAAAAAAAAGAGAAGGAGGAAGAAGAGAATGTGGTGGTGATAGCAGCGAAGGCGACAATAATGGACAAGGAGAAGAAGGAGGATTTGGTGGTGTTAGCAGCAAAGGCGACAACGATGGAGCAGGAGGAGAAAGTAAAAGAAGAAGAGGAAGAACAAAAAAAAAAGAAAGAGAGAAGAGGAGGAGGAAGAGAAAGATGATTAAATTCTGATATTTATCGATGACCAAAATCTGTCGGTGTAAAAGAAGAAGAGGAAGAAGAAAAAAAAAGAGAAGAGGAGGAGGAAGAGAAAGATGACTAAATTCTGATATTTATCGATGACCAAAATCTGTCGGTAATTACTAATAAATAATAATAGTGGATTTTGTCTATAAATAATATTTTAATCATATGTGTGTGTGTGTGCGCGTGTGTGTGTGTGTGTGCGCGTGTGTGTTTGTGCGCGCGCGTGTGTGCATGTGTGTGCAAATAAGTTGGACCATACTAAGAGTTCTCTCAATAGAATATGTGTGGGTGTAAAAAGACAAACTATTCAACTATTTTATTATTATATTTTTTGTTTTAGATATGATGAATTTAAAATTATATCATTGCCTCAGCCTTTCAAGGTGGTGCACAACCACCATACCTGATTGCTTTGTGTTTCAAACTCCCCATCCTTTGACCCTACTTGAATCTAAGGTTAGAATAAATCCCTTGAAAGGAAAGACAGGCTGGAAATGAATGGTTTCCTAAGATGTATTTTACCTTGTCGCTTGCCTATTTATCCAGAGAGAAAAAAGATTGGAATGGGAAAAAAAAAGATCCAAAAAAGTGAGAGATTTCTACCAGTGGTCATTATAGCTTCTCCTTCTGATTTGAAAAAAATGCGCAAAACCCATGAAAGTTACAAAAGGAATGGATCGAAGAATATAATTCATTTGATTTTTTTTACAATTCTGCCTCAATCCTCAACGATTGTTACAGAATTAGCAAATGTATCAAATCACACAAGTAATACAGTAGACAAGTCTAGATATTGTATCTCACAGGGACTAATGTGGTCTAAATTAATTGGTTAGTTACTGATAAAGGGTGAGAATAACAAAACATTTGTAGGTTAAAGGAAAAGTAAATGTACAACACAAAATGTAATGGGAATTAAATACAGTGGAAAGAAATAACTTGATTAAGAAGAATATTAGATAAAAAATTCATTGAGATTGGGTTTCATGATTCCATTCAAAGTAAAAACAACAGACAATATATTTCTATTTCCGTCTCTCACATTCACACTATTATGTAACAAGCCCTAATGTTTTAGTGACAAATTTAAACTTTAATAAGAACCTGAATGTCTTAGAACTTTCCTTATTAAAAGTTCGCATTAAGTCTTAAGTTCGGATGTTAAGAATGACCAATGAGTATTCTATGTTTAAATGTACAATAAATTAGTTGTCTATTCAAGTCTAGGTTATGATATTGTGTCTAATGATTAGATACTCACAAATTTGTAATCAATAATTATCATGCAATTAAGATCGAGAATAGAACACAAGAGTGTGGAAAATAATTATATTGAATGAAAAATTCACAGAGAATTAAGAATACATTACTGATGAGTCATTATTTTCTCTTATCCCATTGCCCTTTTGTGCCCTTCTTGATGCTTGTTTAGTGTTTAATTATCTTTTGTTAGTGTATTTTCCTCAATTGGGCTTCATTGGGTCATTTTTCTGAATTTTGAGTAATTTGACATTAATTGGTCTAATTTATGTTTCTAATTGTTTTTAGGTATTTTGTGGAGCAAATTTTGGAGCTTAAACACTAATTTTAAGATGAAGAGAGGGTTGCCACATCATTGCCACATCTGTGCCATAGCCTGTCCATGTCACCAGGCCCTCATTTTCAGCCTATGGTGACATTTTTGTAATTATGAGTGGCAGAATGAGAGTTTTGTAAATATGTAGAAATATGGTGATGTGACCCAATTGGGGTTTTCGTTTTCCACCCATTTTTCACACGTTTTGGAGCGTTTTTGAGCATTTTGCTCACTGTTTTAGTTTGTTTTCTTCATGGTAGTGATGTATTTTCGTTTTCCTTTGTTTTGTAATTTGAATTCCATGGATTTCTGATCTAGTGTATTGACTACTTGAAGGAAATGCAATTAATCTTTGAGGTTCTGTTTTGCATTTGTGTTTTGCCTCTTTTCATCTTGATTTTGTGATGAATGGTCATTCTTATTCTATTAATGCTTAATTTGCAGATTGGGTAATGTGTTCTTGGTTGATTTCGTTCATGCTTAATGAATTAGGTTGGCTGCCATAGATGAATAGATGTATGATTTGCTTAATTGCATATTGAAACATGTTTTGGACCCTTACTTAGTGGGTTTGAATGAGTGGATTGGGTGAAAACAGAACCCTAATTACTTGACCTATGATAAGTGAAATTTCATTCGAATTCAAGGAAGTCAATACTGTTTTTAATTTATTTTATTAACATTTGCATAACCGTTTAATTTATTTTCATAATTTTAGAATCTGAATCTGCCAATCCTTCCCCCTTGTGTTGATTGGCAATCTCGAAAGCTTTGAATGATAGTTTGGTCACTGGGAGACGACCTTGATTTAACTACTGAGTATTACATTTTAACTATTCTATTTGGTCAGGTACAACCTTCATGGTGGAGTTAGCTACTCTTAGGTATACTGCTGAATAATAGACTGATGTTGAAATTGAATGTCTCAATTCTTTAGAATGTCTTTCTACCTTCAAATATAGAGATATCAAGTTTCTTTCTCTCCAAGTGTGTCTTTTTCCCTCTCTCTCCCGAAGGGGTGTTTATATCCTAGAGGGTTGTTTTTCACTTTTGCCAAGTTCCTTATTTATAAATTTTTCAAATTGGACTGGACTTGCAACTTTGTACTTAATCTTTTAATATCTTGAAATATCGTGGATATATATATATATATATATATATATATATATATATATATTTATATTTTGAAACTCAATAGCTTTGAGATATTCTTAAAATATTCTCACTTGTAATTTGAGTAATCAACTTTGTGGATATCTGATGTTGATAATATTTGACTATTCAATATTCCACTTATTTTGTTTATAATATTTCTAAATCTCTGAAATTTTCACGTATTTTCTAAATATAATCCACACCTTTATCGTTTTCACCTTAAATAAAATTTGAAATATCAAATAAAATATAAAAATAAATTAACAATAAAACATACAAATACAAAAAATTAAGTTTTTTTAGCAATAAATGCAATTCAAAGTGAAAGAAAAAGATGGCAGTTAATTTTTGAGAATATTTTAAGAAAATCTTAATAAAATGTCCTATTTTACAAAAGTATGACCATATATTTTTATGACATCTCGAAAGATACCATTGAAATAAATTATCGCACGAGTGATAACTTGAAAATTGTAAATAGACTGAAGTTTTGAAAATGATATAAAAAAGTAGTGATGAAGCAGGTTTTGTTGTTTTCCTGGATGAGAAAAATAGTTTTGAAAAAGAAGAAGGAAAACCATTTTGTGTTTTGTGAGAATTGATAAGCAATTATTTGGATTCTGTGGGAGTTAGGCCGTCAGCATTGTATATGCAACCTTACTTGTCGTGTGGAAAGTTTTGGAAAAAGGTTTGAAAAAAAGATTGGAATATGGAAAATAAGTATAAAATGTAATCTGAATGGGACTGGTGCTTTAACTGAAACCAAGAAAACTAAGGAAAACAGAAACGATGCCTTATGCTAGAAGAGTATCACGATCGAAATTAAGACTTTATTCTTTATACCATAACTTCCATCTCCTAAGCAAAGAACCTCTCATTGTTTTGAAAGATACTACATATTCTGTGGCAAAACAATTTTAAGCATTAGATTCTATCCTTGACCCAAAGAGGTTCATGCATTATGGCATATCATGCATAAAATATCAAAGGACTTTTTGGTCAATATGTGCATGCCAACCATCATCTTAGACTACACCTTCAAAAGTTACATTCAAATACCAATTTTGAATCTATGAAACCTTGGATTTTCTAAAATTCTAATCTTCTAATAAACTAACTCTTTTAACATCACTATATCTTGCTTTCGTTTAATATATTATTAATATAAGATTGCATTTCGTATATTTTGTTCTTTACATATCATCAAGTTTTAAGAATTGAATAGTATCATGGTAACGTCACTACTCTTATGTATTATTATTATTATTATTATTATTATTTTATTTCAAAATTATATTTATATTTATTATCTAAATATAATATTTCATTATTTCAAAACAGTCGTAAAGCGGTTATTAAAGACAAAAACACAGTGAATGTCAAATAATAATTTTCCAATTAAAAACTAATAAGATATACGACATCAAGCACAAGACATGGTTGCAACATCGTATTGGATATAATGAAACATTTTTCGAGTGTGTCTGTAGATTCATAACTAGATCTCAAGTCCATTAATTTGATAATTTTTAAAAACTAAAATAACCTAATTAATTATTTTCAATAAATAAAGATTCACATACTTCTTTAAAACAAGTATACTAATTAACGAATAATAAAATCTGTTTGATTATATTAAACTTCAAGAAGAAAAAACATGTATCTAAGTGAGAAATGATTTTATATGGCCATCCAATCATGAATCTTCATGTATAATAAATTTATCAATTTTTACAATAATTACTGTAAGAATTATATTAAAACTGATAAGTAATTAGATAATAGGGTGAAAATTAACCATTAAAAACGTTTAAACATCAAATCCTTCTTCGTTTATATAACAAGATATAATTTTATAATTGAAAATATATAATTTTTTTACCATATAACTAATGAATCAGTTTTTTTTTTTGTTTACGTGCGCATAGGTAAATTATTAGTGTTAAAGTATATATGATATTTTAAGTAAATAATATAAGCACCCCAAACCTTTTGAATTTTATCTTATAAGCTGAAGTTTATTGGTGAACATTTTGAATTTGAGCAAAAGATTTACTCAAAACAAAATAAGTGCACAAAGAAAATATCAGAGTAATGAGTGTAACGTCTTATTTAATTAATATGCGTAATTAAAGAAACGTCACACAATTATAATATAACAATGCAGTTCTGGAGTTTAAACATAACGTCGTACAGACCAAGACACACCGCGATGCCACAAAAAAAAAAGGAACATGTTAAACAGTTCACTAGAATCCTAGAGAGATATAAAAGCGGACAAGTACATGGGCCGTAGCCCTAAAGATAGCCCAAGAAGGACAAAAAGTCCAGCCCAAGAAGACTAAGCAGCGGATTCATCTCTCCCTTATTGACCACGGTTACCTCTCGTGTCTGCTCCCATCAATAGAATTGATGATCATCGCGAGGATAGAAGAACAACATACAAAGCAACCAACAAGAACGGGTAAGCTAGAGCCAACAACAATTTCATCATGCAATCAAATGTACCTTCATAGCCAATATACACATATACAACATACACATATCACTCAAACATATTATGACCCTTCAATCAATACACTAAGACTCGACTCATCCGGATACATATAGCCTAGTCGGATTCAACGGATGCTTGCACTTGTGGTGGATACCTCTGCTTACCCCCGAGCTGCTCACCCCCGAGCTAAGTGTTACAAGTGTTATAATGAATCAAATTTTCCTCACACACAAGGTTAGCCTTTAATGAATTTCGGGCCTCCTGCTACTCTCACCATAGGAGTCAGTCTGCTCTAAGTGAGACTAACTGACTCCTTAGAGTGTCAGGATGCAACCTTACCTTGAATCCTTACCAGACCATATAGATGGGGCACCACCATGGACACCCACTAACAGGGGTCATGGAATTAC
>Ga0214543_1004774_pt1 | contig 25507 bp, 10 predicted proteins | sample CNSS2metaG_FD_160094 | JGI IMG/M metagenome (GOLD analysis project Ga0214543, IMG submission 160094) | Root nodule microbial communities from cowpea collected in UCLA plant growth center, Los Angeles, California, USA - CNSS2 | ecosystem: Host-associated > Plants > Roots > Nodule | place: USA... | reverse complement strand
TATATATATATATACTATAATGGATTACTCAACTTTATATGTTAAGGCAATAAAATTGATTTGTCATGTTAATTAAGGATATGCAAATATTTGATTAAACGTGGTATGAGCATGATAAATTGTTACATTTATAGTTATGACCACTTAAACTATAAATTATACTTGGACTAGGATAATTAAAGATTATTGTTGTCTAAGCTAAGATAAAACTTAGATCAAAGATACTTATTTTCAGTTGATCTCTTTCTCTAATGTCTAAATTATCTGTTTTCTCGTTTTCTTTGTGTAATTTTTCTTCATTTATAAGGATCATTCTTCCTCTTATCTCACACTAGTGTGATACTTATTTTTCTCATGATCAAGCCAACACACTAACTACCTCTGTGCTTTGTGGTGTTGATATAGGAGGAGTAGTATCATGGTCGGTTAGCGTACCAAAACATCCCTCCTATTAGGCATTATAGAGATTGACAACATTATCTCGTAATTGAGTTGATACACCACTATTTTGCAAAGGATATATACTCACAAATCGACTCATGACCTTCATATAGATCATAATGTCCTAGGCTCAAACTATTATTAGAGATGATAGTGAAAAGTCGTGAAGATTCACATCATAACAACTCCAAATCAACCCATGGATGTTATACAAATCATAATCCCCCAAACTAGAACTATCTTTAACGATGATAGTGATGAGTTGAGATGCTTCACATCATAACATCTCCAAATTGGTCTATAGCGTCATACGAACCACATCCCCCAAACTCGAACCATCATCAAGAATGATAATGAAGAGGTAAGATACTTCACTTCGTAACATCTCCAAATCGACTTGTGATTAAACACTCTTATTCTAACTTAGGTTGGGAAAAATAATCTAAGTTTTCAATAATTACAATTCTTAATCCTTAAAGAAAGTTAGGTCGATTATAAGTAAATGTTATAACAATAGTATTATCCGCAAAGGCCCAAACTTTTACTCGTGTATTACTATAAGTAGGAAAGCAATTCCCATCCAGAAACTTGAATTTTCTAATTTGAAATCAAATAACCATACTTTAAAATCCTTATAATATTAAATTTTAAATGCTTAAAACCATTAATTTTGAAATGCAGCCAATCTTTTCCTAGCAAGCCAATCAATAATCAATAATATGTTACAAGAGAGAAAAAATTAAAAAATAATCCGTGACAGTAAAGCTGATCCCACGGGGTCTGGGCACATTAAGAAAAGTGAACACAGACAAAGTTTAAACAAAACCTTCGAGAACAGTTGGTTGAATATAGTATCATTAAATGTCATAAACGTTAATGCCACTTATGCAATGCTTTTGTAGCAGATATGGTTGTCCATAAACACCTATCAAATTTTAAATTAACTGAACACATGCTTTGATGTTAACTTCGATACATTATTGAACAGATACAATAAACAAAACCTTGGTTCACAATTTCAATGGAAAACGCACTTTACCATTCTTGGGTTGTCCACTCATGTGCTGTGCAAGTTGCGAGTTTGGTTTGGATGATTCAAAAAGGGGAAATGAAAAGTATATAGACGGGAATTTAAATTAAAATAAATAAAAATCAACGAATAATTAATCAACCGACAGTGGAATCGCACTAACGGCACGGTAACCCTCTTCTTCTAGAAACCTTGAGCTTCTGGCATTTCGTTATGTGAACAACTCTGAATACGCCAAATGGTGTTGACTTTTTATTTTAATACAAACAATAGAAACAACCGATGGTTCCGAATTTCTAGGATGCACTACACCAAGCAAGCAATCAAGCAAATTTGCTTACAGAAAGTGCCAATTAACATTGTTTGTGATTTAGGTTAATTCGTCCCTAACCCAATCAACATCACAGATCTCGATCACCGCTAATGGAAACATCAAAGAATAACTTTCTATACTCAATCATGTTACCATGTTCATGCTTTTCGCAATTTCCGGAACAGATTGTGCTTAATTAATTATAAACCTTAGATATTGTCAATTAATTAAAAATAAATATGTACTTGTAAAAGAAGCTAACGAACTTATTGGGGAACAGGAGTATAACCATTTCAATTCTCTTTTCGTTTTTTTGTGTCATTTGAAGAAAGTGGCATGTAGCACTGAGTAAGTACTAGTGCCGTCTATTCTACCCTACGTAGATATACGATCTACGAATTAGTGATTAATAATTTATATGCAAGGAAAAGCGCTTCAATAACCGCGTCTTCTCACTTTCGCTCGGCGAGTCGACTCAGTGACTCACTACCAGCACTGATCCGTTTCCCAGTTCCGGCGCGTGTAGCCGGAAAACACCGCCGCAGTTGACAGCGGCCGTTGTCGCCGGAATAGGCTGCGGTCGTAGTTGGCGCGTTTGTCAGGATCCGAGAGAGTGGAATACGCAGCGTGGATCTTCATGAATTCGTCAGCGGAGGAATTCTTCCGGTCGATCGTCGCCACGTCCGGGTGGCAGACTCTGGCCAAACGCCGATACGCAGCCTTGATTTCCTGGCTGGAGGCACCGGCGGGGATTCCGAGGATATCGTAGTGAGAAGAGCAGGAGGAGTTGAGATACGAAGGGCGTGGTTTCTCTGTCCAGGAAGATCGAGCTTCCTCGGTTGCAGTAGCGGTGGCGGTGGCGAAGGCGACTATTGGACGGGATCTGACCTTACTGGACGGCGAAGTCAGGGCTTTACCGGAGAAGTTAACGGCTGGAAGAGACGGTTGAAAGGCCACAGAAGAAATCATATTCGATAGTTTTGATGTGGATAAGCTGTGTTAGAGGTTTTGATTTGGGAATTGGGATTGAATATGGGAGGGGAATGGGGTTAGGGTTGTGAATATATAAAAGGAAGGGTAGAGAGAGAGTGTGTGTGGAGCCCACAGTGAATAAAATAGAGGCGTGGTTTGGGAGTGTTTGGATTTGGAAACACGGGAATGAAACTTATCCGGTGGGCGTTAGCTGACTCAATACGTATCTGGCTTGGTTTTCGCTTATCTTTAATTCTGCTTCGGTTCCACCACTACTATTCTCGCTTAAACATCGCTCTCATATTTATTTTTGCATTTTTATAATTTTTCAACTTCCACGCTAATTTTCCCTCACACATTTCCATTTCATACTTTCCTTTATTTATTTTTTTCTCTGCTAAATTCGTTTTTCTTTTGCTCTCCCATATTAATTTTTCTGTTATTTTTGTTTCAACTTTATTTAGTTAACGCATTATTATTAAATATTAATAAGAAAAATAAATAAATGTATGCATATAAAAAATTAATTATTTAATATTTTTGTAACTACTTTGGTTGAAATTTTTAATTAAATAATTTTACCTCTTAATAAACAATAAGTATTTTGTATTTAATAAGATATATGTATAATTACTCAATCTAAATATAATTGTCTACTTGTTTAAAGTATATAATTTTTAAAACATAAATTATTAAATATAAATAGTCATGTTCCAAAATGCATTTCGTACCCACAACTAAGAGTAAAATAAGTTTTATGGATAAAATATCTAAATTCCTAATATAAAGATGTATTTTTATATATCATTATTTAATATTGAACCTATTTTACTCATTATTCATTAATATTCAATCTTTTTTTTATCATATAAATAACTGTTGTATTTTATATTTATGTGTGACACAACTAGCTTTGACATATGTTTTATCATGTAGTTTTGTATTTTTATATAAGATGAGTCGGTTAAAACACTCTTATGTCATATACATCGTTTGAGTGATATATTATTGTATTGGCAAAGATCAAAGAATGTGCATTAAATGTATTAATCGGTCTTACATTGATGAAATGAAGTGTTGGTTGTTCAAGTCATGTAAGACATTGATTTATAGCTTGATCAAGAGAAACGTCGAGACAATTCTCTCTTTTCTGAAAGAATATCACTCGAACTTATTTGAAACCTACAATGAGGTAACTTGTAGCTCAAAGTGTTGTGTTGAATGCTTAAGCGTAATAAAGATGATATTCATGTGTCATTATGTGTGACAATCTGTAAGATGTGCCATTGAAACTCGAGTGACCAATGCTGTGGAAGGGGCTTTGAAACTTGGTGGAATGTTTCCAACAAGTGGTTATCGCTTAAGCATTGATGAGAATGTTCATGTGATAAACGCTTAAGCAATGAGATGATCACTAAAGCGAAGATGGTTTTGCTCTAATGTTAATTTTCACTCAAGTTGCAAGTAAGTTGCCACAACAAAATGAATGTTATTCAATATGTTAAAAAGATCGCTCATGTAAAAGGAGTTTTTTCAAACGATTATGTGTCGGGAGTGCAATTGTTCATATTTATGTTGTATAAAGTGGGAGATCATATGTATACATAGCTTTACAACTAGTTTATTTTAAGGAGGTCAATTTTATATATATATATATATATATATATATATATAGTTTTACAACTATTTTATTTTAATTTGATTGAAACTTTAGAATAAATTAATCGGTTCAGACTTTTGTAGTGAACACAAAAAAAAACTTTTTAATAAAATATATTAGTTCTTTATTTGTAAAAAAAATAAAAATAAACTTTATAGTAACTAAAATAAAGTTAAATTCTAATTAAAATATTTTACAAAATATAGCAACACAAGCTTATAAAAAGTAATGTAATAATGTGTTCTATATGGTATTCTGGACTATTTAGACATTTGAACAACCTAAAGAATATATCGACATCTTGTTCAATCCTCTTATATCTAACAAAGTTTAAAGATGATTAAGTAGAATCTTGGAATCCGTTGGATGATATTCTCTTAGTGATAATTATTTATTAGTTGATTAACCAACCAATAAATTATCTCAACAATGATAAATAAGACACTCCAAAGTAAGTAAAAAAGACAATTTAAGATAAACCTTTATTATCAACTCTATCCGTACCTAACTTAAGCATTAAAAAACCTTTTCGAAATATTCCTTTCGATACTAAAAACACCAAAGAAATTAAGACCAACACATCTAACAAACATGGATTAAAAATGTGGCTAAAAAAAGGTTATAAGAAGAGAATAAGTGGAAGATGATGACAAATGATTGTGAGGCTTACTCGTCTTTTATAAATACATAAAGTATTACAGAATAAATAACTTATTTTAACTATTATAGTATAAATAAATTTATATAAAATTGTGTTTCATTGAACCAACCGTTGATTTGTATATCACACGATTGTTAATTTGTGTCAAATTTTCTCAAACATAAACGATAGTAAAAAACTAATCAGTATTTTTTATATATTTAAAAAAACTATATTATGTTAATTTTGAGATAAATGATGTATAAAATAATTTATAATAATATAATATCTTATAAATACAATGTATGTAAAACGAACATTCAATCCATCAATGAATTTTGAAATTAAATATTCAATATTAGGGTAGCACATAAAGGATTGAGGCCTTCTAAATTTTTATCTTACATTCAAATATCCATCTTTTATCAAATGTATTATGTATACCGTTCACACAAAAACAAATATATTTAAAAAAGGCTTCGAATTCCATGTTTTATTATTTGTTTTCAAAATTTATCGCGACACCGACATCACTGTGTCCTGTGCTCTATGATGTCGTATTATCCGCAGATAATTAATTAAACAGCGTATTAAATTAAATTTCACTCTAATGAAGTATTAGAAAAATATTTGGATTGGTAGAAAAATGTGTGAAATTATTGTGAATTTTTTATTAGGTTATATATACTTTTAATTTATAAAAGAATAAATTTTAATTTTGTATTTAAATAAATTACAAAAATATTTAAGCATATTTTATTGTTAAGCAGGCTCTGAGATAAAGACTAATAAATGGGACAGCAAGGACCCACTGGTTATCTTTGTTTCACAATTGGAAGAAGATGAGTAGCATGATGATGGTTTTGGTGTGTATGTATGTGTCTATATTCATCTAGAGACAAAATCAAGTTTATATCTTATGGTACTACCTATGTTACAACTTGCACCACATGCATGAGCATGACCCCACTGCTTTGCTCACATTCAAATTGCAATGGAATTGATGTATCTTATATTTACTTCTAATCTTTACATACAATTGAATGTGACTCGTCCCATTAATTACTATTATATGTTGACTAAGTGCTTTTGAATTAACTTTTAACTCAATCTTCGTATCTTTTAATTAAAATACGTATCATTGTGAGGCAGCTTATAGACATAAATGTAGCTATATATATAGAGAATTTTCAATGGTTAAAGTTATGAGAAAAAAAGGTAAATGAGAAAGTTTTGGGAAATACTCGTGTATAAAACTTAATTTTAGTTTAGTAGGTGTTTTATTAGTCTTTTCTTTAAGAATTTGTTTACGAGTTTATTTAAATATCGATACTTTAAATTAAGTCGTGTATCAATATTTGATATGTATCTATATATAATATTTTACTATATGTTGCTAATAATTATAAAATAGTAGTACTTTTATTATAATAATAATTTATAATTTTTTAAGTTGATAACTTTAATAATTATATGATTTTAATAAGGATTCACACCGTAACAATCATATATTTATTATTTTTTAAGAATTGTTGTACATTTTTCAATATACATATGTCACAAATTATATCTTATTATTTTTAAAATAAATATATTAACATGTTAGATACTTAGATACGTGTTATATCCGATACCCATATCGTATATGTGCATCAGATCTCATATATTAATGTTTGCACTCTTTTGAGAAGACCTATATCTAAATTTTAATTTAGAATACCTAGATCCAAATTTAAATTTATATATAATAAGAATAAAGTTAGAATGACTTTATTTTATTTATTTGATATGAATAAAATTTTTATTATTCATGATTATATCTTGAATTTGTTAATGTGTGTGTACTCTTCTAATTGAGTTATAAAATTAGTCATTTTTCTTAATTGGTTTAAGGTTGAATTATAAATTTAGTCATTTTACTTAATGTTAATTCAAAATGGAAAGTTATCGGAAAAATAACAAAAGTAATAAGTTAAATGAAAGAAGATTCAATATGAAAGAAGAGTTAACGAGACTTAATTTGGTAATTGTTTCCATTAATAATAATTAATGAGTATATTACGATTTTTATTAAATAAACAAGGGATTAACAAAAAAAAAATCTCTTTACTTATAATCTGGATAACAACATGATAAAACTTTTCAATGAGTATCTATAAAAAACAAATAAATGATATAATTGGTGCGAAACCTCTCTTCTAAGTTAGATTCTTTTTTTCTTTCTTTTTTCACAATCTCTTCGTAACTTTTTTTTCCTCACAAAAAACATTCAAAGTTTCTACAATGCGTTAATACTCCATTAGAAAAAAAAGCATATCTTCGTTCTATTTGTGAATTAAGTCGCAGTGTAGATCTAATAAATTGATAATTATCCCGACAAAAGTTGAGTATTTTTGAAAATTAGTTACCCATATATAAATAAATATGATTTCATATGTATCCAACCATCTTAACATAATCTTAAATTAAAGTTTCTTGATCTTTAAGTTGGAAACCTCATCTCTATATCTAACCACATATTTTTGAACTATATATACAAAATAACTTCTTTAACTACTCCCAATATCATAGACTTTTAATATTTAATTTTTTTAATATAACCAATGTTAAATAATAAAATCCTAAATATATTTGAGATAAGTATAGAGTATAATACAAATTAAAACAGTTAGAAGTCATGATAAAAATAAGATTTTAGGAATACTATAATGTTGTGTCCCTACAACTTAATATTAAGATTATGATTAGTCGGATATTATTCCAAACAATATATTTCATATGAGATTTGTAGAATATGGTGTAAACGGCATATATTTAGAGTGAATCAGCAAATAATAAAGTATGATATTAGATAAGTGAATGATGGAGTCACGATCAGAATAGCATATACTTATTTATTTATTTCCTAATCACTCTCTGAGCAACCAGTGACAACACTGTTTCGTGTCCCTAAATTCACTGTCTTATGATTTCTCACTGATGCAACCAAACCGAAAGATCAGTCACATACATCCATGGAGAACCAAATATGAGTCACTCTGCATAATAATTAAAAACTCAACCATTATTTAGTCACCGCAAATTAGATAAATTAAAAAAATATAACAGTGATAGAGAAAGATAAAAACATAAAATATTTTTCTATAAACAATGGCAAACGTTACTGTATGAATGAAATATCTCTGCATAATTTCATCTTCCATTTTCTGATGCCGGTGTAGACTTTTCCGTTAACCGAAAGGTCACCTTAATATTACCGACCAAAATCTTTTGTTGTTTCTTACTCACAAGTTGCGTATTCTTCTTTTTCTTCTTCTTCTTCTCGAAAGTTTATTGTCGCTGTAAAGTCAATGCGAAATTAATTTCTAGAAACATGCCTACGTACATAAAAACAATAATGCAACTTATATATTTTTTTCTACATTATAATAATTATTAAGACCGTGTCTAACAATAATTTAGTGTGTGAAAATATGATAATAGGGAATACGGACATTAAAATGAGAAGACGTGAAGTGAATATTTTGGATTAATTAAGTATAACTGTGTGTGAATAGAAATGCAGGAATATATATACCTGATATTTCTTTTATGGAAGAAAAGTGCAATGTTACTTCCTCTTTAGTCATTTTTTTAATTACACATTTAGAGTTGAATTTAAGATCAGAAACATATCCAAGAATATGATCATTATATTTGTTACTCATGAAAGCCAAAATAAACTGATAAAATTATGGAGACATTTGGTAACTTCTAATTCAACTAATTACTTATCGTTTAAATATGAAATACGGGATTAATTCACATTTATTAAGATAAATAGTTATTTTAGTTTACCGCATTTATTTAGTTGTAATTCTATAAACTATATAATCAGAGTGAGTGTAAAAAAAAAAAAAAACTTTAGTCTAGACATTTTTAATTAAAGACTACCGTCCCGAGCAAATATACATCTATGTTTTGCAAATTGATTTTAATCGATATTATTAGATTAAATATAATTTAATTAAGTTTTAAATTTTAAATCAATTTGATATCCTTAATTGAATTTCTATTAAGTTTTTTTAAATTATTGAGTATTCAATTTTTTTTAATTAAATATTTTTCTAATTTTTTATTAACCCATAATTATCATCTTTTTCCATCATTATGTTGTAATTTTTTCACTCATGATTCCGTGTGACATAGTGTGAACTTCTTTTCACCGAATTTTTAAAATCTTGTGAAATTTAATTTAGCTAGCAATTATATTTGTTTTTATTTTAGTATCAAATTTATTATGGATAAAAATTCACAAATTATACATTAGTGGATAGTTTTTATTTTTTGTAGATCTAAAATTTATAGGATATTTTCTTTCCAATTTTTGAGAAATATATAATATTATTTCTTGTGAACTTTTTATTCGAAGAAATTTACTCCTATTAACAGGTTGATTTTGACTAAGATGAAACAAAAAAAAAAGTAGGACGTACTAGGTGGTCAATTAGTCCTTATCTAGGTATATATTAACCCATCGACTTGTTCTTATATGTATAAAGTTTTTAGTGTGTTTAAAAATTATAGGTTATTCATTGTAATTAGTTTATTTTATATATATTTAATTCCTATAATACTAATTGTAAACTTATATTAAACAAAATTAAAACGGAATTTTAATATATTTTAGGTTATTTAATTAAATTTATCAATTGAAATTAGCTTTATAAAATAATAAACTTAAACTCTTTTTTCTTTTTTACATTTTGGCAAGCCAGTTTAAAGATCCATTTTTGACAAAGTAGACTGAACTCTCATGTTTCATCACTCTTCCTATATATGTGTGCAACACTAAGAAAACTTCCAATGTTTTCTTGATAGGAACGTATGATAACAAATCTCACAATGATAGAGAAAACACAAATTAAGCGAATTATAATAAAAATAGATGGGAACTATTTAATATCTTAGTAATCTCTTTCAATTTGATGTAAGCTAATCCACCTCAGAAAATAAGGAAAATTAAAACTATTTTCTTTTAACTAAATTAATTGTCTAATAATGAATGCGACGAGCTATCTAAAAAAAATTATAATATGTTTGATTATGTTATATTATCTAATTTAATTTTAATCTAAATAACATATTTTCCTTTATTCTCATTTATTATTAATACATTTCATCTATGATGACCAATACTTTTATTTAAGTCACGTATTCATATTTAATATATTTTAAAATACTTTACTGATATTTATCAATTAAATATTTAATAAATAAAATAATAATATTTTTAAAATTTTAATTTAAATACACATATTTATTATATTTTTAATAATTATTATACATTTTATAATATACATATATCACGTATCATATCCTATTATTTTTAAAATAAACATATTCACATCTCATGATATATATAATATATGTATAATATTCGTACAACAATTATCATTAATATACAAAAATCAATAAAGTTCAAAATTACTTAAAAAGTTAAAACTAAGATTACTATAGACAGTAGGATTTTTTTTTTTCGAAAAATAAGAATTATGCAAAAATATAATTAATCATTTCATAGGAAAAGTAAAACTGATATGACATCAGTAATGTAATTAAATTTTAATCTTTAGGTGACCCATCTGAGTGATTACGGATCAGACGGAAGAGCGATAAAAGGTTGAAATATGACATTCATTAGTAAAATCAAAGGTTGTCTTGCCAGCACAAATCAACGTTAGCATATGTATAAAGTAACATTTTTACTGTTTCAATTGCGTCTCATGTTTATCCAAAACAAGAAGGTCTGTATCATTTGTCAAACATTGTTTTTCAAATTTTCATTAGCCCAAGAATGTTTCTTATGTTCTGGATGTATTTTCTTTTTTATTCATAAGTCCTATAGGTGGTTACTAGCTAGCATCACCGTTGAGTGGTAGAAACATATTTTGCGTCTTTGAACTGAATTCTGAGATAGGGAAAACACGTTGCCGCTTTTCGTTGCATTGCTGTGACCAATGAGATTCGAGAAACATATTCTCTTATGTGTCTTTGTCTAAATATTTAAAGTCAAAATATAGATGCATCAATAGAAGAGAAAAAGAAGGAACTATAAAATAATTAAATAGTCAGAAACAATGTTTCTAATTAAAATTATACCTAATTAATTATATAAAGTCAGAAACAATGTTTCTAATTAAAATTATACCTAATCTGTAAATATGAGTGTATCTATTTTTAATTTCTATAAATTATTTGTTAACCGTTCATTTTATATTAAAAGAATATTTATTACTTTTTCTTATTGTACCCTATATACTTCTAATTTTAAAAATAAATTGTACACATGTATTTATTATGTTTAATAAAAATTAAAAAATATTATATTTCTTATTTCCTGGAAAAATAATTTTAAAATATTACGAACCAAGAGAATTAATACTATTTATCGCGTGCATCTTTTCCATCCAGGACCACACGCCATAGGTTTGCTGGCATCGTCTATACAACCTGTATTACCAGTCATACGCGTGTAACTTAATGTGTGAATCCCATTGATGCAAAATTTTGTTATTAAAATTAAATAATAATAATAGCATGATGATTAAATAATTTATAATTTAATATATTATAAATATATAATATATTGAAAAAGTAAAATATTTTAAAATTAATCTAAAATCTTGTATATCTAATTTACGTGAAATAAAATTGTAATTTTAAGATAAGTTTAAAAAAACGTAATTCAATAGTTGTATTAAAAGAAACTACACTGATATAACCGGATTATTTATTTATATAAGTTGGATGCCCCAGCCCCCTTTGTGGAGTCCTGGACCTGAAAAAGATGGGCTCTTCTTGAGCTACTCACTTTCTTTGAAACTTTATTTTTGACATATTAGTTTCTTCCTGCACCTCCCTGTTTTCTACGTGTACCTCCATGGAGTGGTGAAATGTCCATCATACTTTTAATGAAAAAGTAAATAAAAACTAAATCTTTTTCTCCTTTTTTACTTTATCTGTCCCTTTCTCATATTTTATTATAGAAACAATGAAATTTTGTATTAAGTTTGACCTCTACGTCACTCAGAAATTACCTTACACAGTTATTATCCCGTCATATTGGTTGAATAGGTTCTCCTTTGAAAACCTTTTCTTTGGATTCATTTTTTCAAATTGGATAAATCAGAAGAATATGGATCGATTTGAAATACATTTCAAAAAAAAACATAACAAATTTTGGATTATGTAAAGCTAGTATGCATTTTACGATACAAAATAAAATACAAATTTTATGTTTTGAGTGGTACATTCAAGAATGTAAAAAAAAAAAAAAAAATTGGATTGTCTAATCTAATATATCTCTAGATTACATAATCCTAATCTGAAAGTAAAACAAAAAAAAAAATGCAAAACATAAATTCACATCTTGATGAAATGCCACCACCTCTTACCACCATTGGAGACCACCGTAAATCACCATCAACACCTAGCAAACCATCACCACCAATGGTCTACAATCACTATAAAACACTTTACAACCTTCAAAACGCATAAAAAAAGGTTTAATTGTTAATTTAATATTAATATTTAGATTTTTTTTTGTTTTATCTTTATCTTTTTTTATTTAATTGAGTTTCTACTTTTGTTAATATGACATATTCTATTAAGAGAAGTGATTGGTTAACAAAGTTTTTTAACAAACTTTTTGACAAATTACCAATTTAAGTAAAAAAAGTATTATTTTATTATTTTATTTTGGTTAAAAAATAAAATAATAATCTATTTTAATTCCATTTATAGTAACTTTGTCAACTTTATCAAAAAAAAAAATTGTCAAAACATTATTTTCCTTCTATTAAATTGACATTAACACTATTTGAAAGTATCACGTGTCAAAATCTAGGTCTATTACATGTCAAAACCTAGGTCTATCATATGTTAAATTTGAGTCATTTTTATCTTGAAACCCCTTAAATTTTGACATGTGACACCTTCTAGGTCAAAGATCACTTAGATTTTGACATGTGGCTAATTCAGATATAGTCCTCCAAATCCAATTGTATTATTTTTTTTTATGTATCAAATCAACGTTTGATACTGACATGTAAGTTGTTTACACCGTTTAACACGTTCAAACTCAAATGTTAGTCTAGAGTATCATTTACCACGTAAAAGAGTTTTAATGTAATTGGATTAAGAAGATTATATCAATTCATTTTTAAGTTTAAAGATCAAAATATATCAAAATTTGAAACATGAACCAACTTTAATTTTGTATCCAAATTTAGAGACTACATAACCTTACACTTTTACATCTCCACCCTATACATTTTTCACATTTATATTTTAACATGTATAAAATAGAAAAGAGAGGGGAGCGAGAGGGAGGAATAAGAACGAATTTAGATCTTTTTTGCAAAGTTTTTTTTTATGTTGTTATCATCATTAAGTTTATATAACAAGCTACCACTCTCTTGCCAAGGATTTTAGTGATGAGTGATGAGAAAATTCTATTATGGAGTCATTTCATTGTTGAAGGTGACGCGAAGTTCAGAGCAACTATGTTTCAACACTAACACCTCAACTATTTTTAGAAATGCTATGTTTGATCCAAAAGGATGCCTCAACACTATTGTGCTTGGCTTGAGATTGTTATAGTTTTCCTGAGTGTGCATCTCCATAAAAGGTTACAAAAATGAGTAGAAATGTTCTTTTATGTTGAATCTCTTATTTTTTATCCAAGTTACTTAATACTATAAAGATATATTGATTAATTTCTCATGATAGTAACATAATATAACTAATAAAATATTTCCAATTTTCTTTTCCATTGTCAAAAATGGATTAAATTATGCATGGCATGTTTACACTTAATATGATCTTTACTTAATCTTATTAAGATTAAAAATGCTTAATCTGAGACAATGGTAGGACATTAGAAAATTCAATGCATGTATTTTTCATTATTCATATCCTACTAAATTTTATGAGACATTTCAAGAATGCAGAAAGTAAAAAAAAAAGTCATACATTAACATGATTATGTAATTTTTTTTACAATTAAATTTATTTTTTTATAGTTGAATAAATTTTAGTTAATGAATTATTGTTTTCAAAATTATTGTATAGTATAGACCAACCAATCAAACATTTAAGAGCAACAGACCAGAGGTCGATCGGCCAGGTCAATCGTTGACGTTAAATATAACTGATCGGTAGACATCCGATGCAATTAACAAGTTTAAAAGCAAGTTAATGCAAATAAGCTAAATAATTATATTAACATATGATTGAACCGCAATTAGGCCGTGATAAGTACAAGAACTTTTACAAATAGTATGAATAGGAGGTCTAAGTAGAATCGTAGTTTAATACCCTTACTTCTGAACACCTCCTCGTTTAAGTATTAAAGTGTCTTCTACAAGTATCACTAGAATGATTTAAGACAATAAGAACACACCTCATAAAGTAAAAATTGGAGACAAAAGTGGTCCGAAGACCAAGCCATTAAAAAGTTAAGAGTATCCAATCGATCCTGTAAAAACAAACTTTATGTTAATTTATATTAAATTAATGAAATAATATAGTTTAAATTTATTTTAATTTAGTCTAAATTACTTAAAGATTTAAAAAGGCTTAAAAGCATACCAAATAAATTAAAAAAGAAGAAGTAAGGAATCGATTGGAGAAGAAAAGATTCCCCTTTCGTTAAATTTTGAAAAATTGATAAAATAAGGTAAGAAATTTCCTTTCAACTGATATAGGTTATTTAAATGAATAAAAAAAAATAAATCTGTATATGAGTATTTGTGCGCTGTTGTACTTTGGCCCATTCAGTTTCTATTTGCAGTCCCCTAATTCCTGTTAGACTGTCTTTTCTATCTTTCATTTCTCCAAAATATTCCTCCTCCAAACATTAATAATTTGCCTGCCTCTTCTACGTCTCAAATTCCACACCAAAAACAAAAAACAAAAATTACGAAAATTATATTACTTTAAAGAGTTTCCGTTATTACTCACAAATGTTTAAGCCACTGGCCATCGAAAGATCTGTGTTGAGATATTGATTAGTTTTGAAAATAGCCTAAAATATAATATTATAATATTTTCAAATTTAATAAGTCCTAAAAAATTTGAATTACAACAAACAATAAGCACTCCCTCTGTTTTGTACGGACAAACATTAACAATAAGCAGAAAATAGAGTTGGAATTGAAGATTATTTAAGGTGGGGAAGGAGGGTAAGAATAGTTTTATTTATAATTACAGTATTACACATTACATGAATTACACAAACAGGCCAAGAAAAGCCTCGAGAACTTAAATGATGTACACTGATGTAACTCTGATACCTCAACTCAATAATCCACACACTACTAAACACCTCTTCATATGCTCCTCAACGCTAACCTTAACACACTATTCTGCTGTGCTCTATGCCATAGTCAACACAAATGTAGTTTCAGAGTTCCATACACAGCAAAATGTGCACAACAATTGCTTCACCACAATCTTAGAGAAAAATCATCATTCTCTTCTCCTCAGTTATCTCAGTTAACCAAACACATCTAATCTACATCTTTCGATGAAAGTGATTCGGGCTCAACACGGTTCGAGAACCGATGCTTGCAGTTCTTAAAAGTCTGCGGAATTCTGGTAAGCTGATCTTTCCATCTTTATCAATATCAGCTTCCTCAAGCAATGGATCAATGGAGCCTCTCAAACCCGTGTGCTGAAATACCAACAAATCATATCAGTTGCTAGTAGCAAATATGTAAAAGACAGTACCTACAGATACTTATAATCTTTGATGAATGATGAAAACATTATTTGAGAATATATGGTAAGAAAAATGTTCAAGGTGCTTGAGAATAGACATGGAACCAACCATTCTAAGTTCATCTGGAGTAATGTAGCCATCTTTGTCCAAGTCAAATTTCTCAAAAGCAGCTTGTGACCGTTGCTGCCACTTAAACGAATCATGTTCCTCCAACTGATGTACATGTAATGTAGCTGCTACAAACTCGGAGAAATCCACGAGCCCGTCTGTGTTGCTGTCTATCTGTCAGCACACAAGAAAAAGCCACAGTGGTGAATAACAATGATTAGGGGAATCAAATCTATTGTTTCATTAAAAAAATACAAAAATATTTTGGAAAAAGAGAGAATCCTGTAATATAAGTTGGAATCTCTAACTTAGAAAGTGAAACTCTCACTCCACTAGTTTCTCAATTAAGGATTCTTAACACTCTTTTCTCTACTTGAGAAGTACACTTCATACACTATCCTTACAGCTAGCTAAAGAATATCTCGCAGTATCTGAAATTAAAATTTTTTATCTTTTGTACTGCATATACACCAAAGTAACCAACAAAAAATATGGTGCCTGCAGAGAATCATCACAGATACTAACCGCTTGTAATATCTCTAGCACACGTGATTCTTTCAATTTCCAAGGGAGATCTTGAGCAAGAGCCTGCACAAAATATGGCCTTTAGATCAAAGCAGGGAGAAGAAAACTATATTTAAGGGGTTAATTGCTCACCAATTCATAAGTAATGTGTCTGGATTTAGTATATTCAGGAAGAAGTTGATTAATGAGTTACCTGTCTCATCTCTTCAAGACTGATAGAACCGTTTTTGTCTACGTCTATTGCATCAAACTGATCTTTTAGATCAGACAACTCTTCTTCATTGAGTGTGCTGGCCAATGCCTGCACGATAATCAAGTAACAAAAAATTGGCATCAAACAAGTTCCATTGCTTATAACATGCAAAGGATTGAATTAATTTGTCCTTTCTCACCCTTAGTGCAAACTGTTTCAATCGACTATACTTCACAAACTGTCGCATGTTGTTCAGGACAGATATGTCAATAGGAATCTCTAATGCCTCTCCCCCTTCTCTAACCCATGGATGTGCTGGAAATATAAGAATTCGTGGATGCACACAACATTAGGGTATGACTTTGTTTTAGATATGTTTAGATAAAGGGGAAAAATATACAATTAGAATACAGTTTGAATCCAAATTATTAGATAAGAAAACTCTGTATGGAAACACAATTTAGCATAATTGCTAAGCTCGTAGCGAAACAAAAAAATCTATGCTTTACTGATTCGGTAAAACAAGCTTGACCGAACAAGTAACAGAGTTGAGTAGCTCTAGCTATTTCATAGCATGTAAAGACTATAGGCCACTCACTAAATTTGAAAATGACAATGTAATTACTACCTATTGCAAATTTACTTTGTCAATGCTGCATACGTGCATAGTAAATTTAAATAGTGCAACTAGATAACATAATAAAAAGCCTTCTCGTGATAAGAAATCAGTTGGATACGTACATAGAGCCTGAGCAGCAGTATATCTTGCACGGGGATCTTTTACCAACAATTTCTTCACAAAATCTTTTGCACCATTGCTTACGGTTGGCCATGGTTTCCGCCGAAAATCAGGCTTGTTCCGTAAGACCTGAATGTGACAAGATTATAAATTAAATGTAACATCAAAAGATTTTCAAGTTCTTAATTAAAGGTCTGAAAGTAAAGGCCAAACATTTATTCTTGTTCCTAAAGAAACAAGAATAGATCAAAACCTCACATAAATTACGGGAGATTCATGTCATAACATGAAATATACCTCCTTGAAGATACCATCTTCAGTCTTATCCCAAAATGGACGTCTCCCACAAAGCAATATGTATGTAATCACACCAATACTCCATACATCTGACTCAGGACCTGACTTTCGTTTTAACACTTCTGGTGCAACATAGTAAGCACTGCCAACAATGTCTTGAAACCTCTTACCTGTTCCCAAAGAGAGAAAACTGTAACTCCAAAATAAAGATTGCCAGAACAAGTTGAATGCAAAGGGGGATAAATCATATTTTTGCTCACCAGGCTTTATGAAATCAGATAAACCAAAATCGGTAGCTTTTAAAGGTGAATCTTCTCTTGTTGATTTGAAAAGAAAATTCTGCGTGCAAGGCGGAAAAAATTTAATAGATATAGTAGCACATACAACTCCATATTACTTAGCCATGTCAGAAACTTGAACACACCTCTGGTTTCATGTCCCGATGAACCAAACCATGTAAATGACACTCTGCCGCAACCTTAAGCATCTGCCTTACAACCACAGCTGCATCTTTTTCAGTATAACGACTGTCCTTCCTGATAAACATGATGGCAGACAGAGTTAAGTTCCGCAACAAGAAAACACAAATACTTGGAGATATTAGGGATCATGGCTCTGAGATTTGAGTAATGTAAATGGGAAACTTACTTGGCCAATATCCGATCTAGCAGTTCTCCACCCTCACATAACCTAAGATTGAAATTGTTACGAAGTTCATGTTAATAACATTGGATTATATATAAAAGAACATAAGACATAAGAAAACAATACAAATGATTCCATGTATCAGCTCCCAGATGATATATCCTGAGTATATTGCACTTAAGTAATGCTCAAAATCATATAAACAAAGTGAAACAGCATAAAAAAGAGACTGAACACAAAAGTAACTTACTCCATAACTATGTACACGTATGAATCATCCTCAAAAGCATTATAGAACTGAACCACATTTTCATGGCCTGTAAGTTCTTTCAATATCTTGACTTCACGCTTAACATCCTCAACCGCTATAGGGAGAACCATCTGCCATCAAATTCAAAGAATGTTTCAGGATCGTGCAACACCTCATATTATAACAAATTGGAACATAAATGAGAAGAAAACATCAAAATGCTCTCAGAGTAAAACTTCGGAACACAAAACTCATACTTCACATATGTAAAAACAATTGCAAGCATCGACAACTCTGTCCAGATTCATTATAACTCCGTTCCTCTTTTATTTGTGGTGCGTATTTGGCAACAGATCAGGATGTGGATTTTCACATCACAATCAACCCTAACTAGTTCTATCGTAGTAGTTTTTTCACATCTTTTCAGTAGATCGTGCGACACGTTCGAATTCAAACTATTCATCTATGTATGGCATTAATTTGCTCTATCCTTTCAAGAGGATGCCGCCAATAACGGTGAGCTAAAGTGAAATGAAAAACTGAATTATCAATAACTTGCGAGCCTTCCTTCTTCAAAGAATAGGGACAAAAAATGAAACTGAGTTGCTTGATATACAAATTGCAGAAGAAGGCATAACTAATCAACCATCTTATAGTCGATAAAAGCCACACATAAAAAACTTCAACCTCCAAATTAGAAATTAGAGCTAGTCGAGGTCAACGACGAACAAAATAAGATGCATCAGCAGACATTCCAGAAACCCTGTTCAATTAAATACTGTAACTAAAGCTCATCAATATCCCATACTCCAAATGAATCTACCAATCTTCAGCATCAAAATAAGTAGTATTATCCCATACTCCAAATGAATCTAACCAAAATAAGTAGTACCCGGCTAAAAAAAATCATAATTCACCCTGACCCATCAACGAAAATTGAAAAAAGAACAAAAATTGATTTCCATTAACATCACAAACTCTAAACTGGGTATCCTGTATCCGCAGAAGAACAAAATGCATAACACTGAATACCTTGCTCTTCTCGAGTCTCTTAACCGCGACACGGTCCCCATTTGCTTTGTCTATCCCAACGTAAGTGTAACCGAATTGGCCGTGTCCCAACAACTTCCCGAGGGAGAATCTCTTGTCAAAGTCTTTGTCGTACCCAAAATCTGTGCGCTTTCCGCATGGCAGTGTCCCTCCTGGGCGACGCCCGCCCGCTTTCTCCTTGGCGCGTGGGGGCTTCCGCGATTCTTCACGCCGCCGTTGACCATGCGACGACTGTTGCTTATGCTCTGCCACAGGCTCCCCCTGTGCCGCCATCGGCTCCGAACATTTACGGTTACGATTGGAAGCACCAGCGTTGTTGCTGCTGGAGCCGCTGACCTTGGTGCTTGAAAAACAGATGCCCATGATGGAAGAATGGCAGGGAGATGAGAGGAAGAATGAGAAGATGTTACCATTCACTGGTTCATTAACATACAGAGATATACAGAGAGAAAGAGAATTGAGAGGTTTATGTGTAGTGTGGATGATTGTGTGCGTTAGAGAAAGAGAAATAGGAGAAAGGAAAGAAGGAAGCAGGGACGAAGAAGAAGGGAAGAAGGTGGAAGGTGGTGGTGGTCAAAAGAGACTTTTTGAATGAAAAATATGAGAGAGAGAGAGAGAAAGGAACAGAAAGAATGGCCTTCCCCAAACCAAAACTACTTCCAATAATTCCTTCTCATTGGGAATTGTAAATTTTATTTTTTAATTCTTCATTCTTCAACTTAGCTGTCACTTCCCTTTGTTATCCTTTTTTTGCTTTTGCCTAATTTATTATCCTATATTCATTGCAAAAACCTTAAACTTTGTTTCCATTCTTAACTCCTTTTCTACATGTGTTCCTTTATTTTAAGGTTTAACTCCTAAATTTTGACTCAGCATCTGATTCCATAACCTTGTTTTGGGGTAGGAGTCTACTTAAAGAGTTACAAGATTTTTAGTATTTATTAGGAAGATCAAAATAGATCCATTACTACTATATATTTTAGGAATACCAAATCCACCTCTTCAGGATTTTGTGTCTCTTTTCTCAATTTTTTTAGAAGGTAGTTGTTTGAAATAAATAAGAAATATGTCTAGTGAAAACGCTATCAAACAAACTTAAACTAATTTATTTTGCTTGTTGGACAAATATAAATGTATAGCTCATTAATTATGAGATTTAAACATAATGAAATAACTACATCTTTGAGAGTGGTACATTATGATTCAAAATCATTAACTATTTTCAAATCATTTTATTTTATTATTATTATTATTATTAACTTTTAAATTTCATTTTTTTTATTTTTTTAATATTTTTAATTTAGTCACTCTTCTTTTAAAAGTATATGTCTTTTAAGTTAACATCACTTCTCTTCATTACTTTCAAATTTATAACTCAATGCTTAATGTTCAATAGTTTTAAATTCAATTTTTTACAACTAAAATTATGAATTAGTAAGTAAGTTCAAATTAACGTTAAATTCTTAGTGTCGTTTTAATTTATAAAAACAAGACCAAACCCTACCTCATGTGCATAAGAGATCAAAAGAGCGTAGTTACATGCAATAAACATCGATTCAAGGTAAATTACTTTAACTTAAATCAATTAATTTTATATGGCTTGTTTACTTTATCTATAAACTCATAAAAATTTTATATTACAAATTTAAGTTTTGTTTTTATATATATGGGATGTCATGTATGTTTTTTATTTCTCTCAATTCTAAAACAATTTCCTTTATCATTTAACATATGTTTCTACATTTTTAAAAAATATTATAGTATAAATTATTCTTACATTTCAGTTCATGTTTTTACTCTTAATTATATTTTGCGCGATCAATTATTGCTATAACTGTAAACTATTTTTCCACAAAAATAAATTGTTATATGAATTTTTATTTTAAATTCGATGATACTTATATACATTTTCACATGTTTATTTAATTTTTTTTATTGATTAAAAATACTTTTAGTTTAGTTTAGTTTAAGTATATAATAAATTATATTGACACCGTTTAAAATGTTGCTAGATATGATTTTTTTCGATTTATTTGTCGTAATATTTCTTTGATTATTTCAAAAAAACTACATTATGATTTCTTAATATTTTTCAAGTAGAAATTATTACTACTGCTAATTGCACTTGCACACTCCATTTGACAATCTTATATTTTAATTGATCACCTGTTCCTCTTAATTTAATATCAAAAAATCACGCGAAAGATTAAGATACTAATAAATACACTAATGTTGACCAAGTCTTTACTTTTAAAAATAAACAATATCATTTAATGGGGACAATAATCAAATGAATTGCTATTTCACTGTTAGTTGGGTGTCCTGGGGTCCTTACAGTTGTTGTTTTCTGACATTTTAATTTTTCTACACTATTTATTATCACAAGACATTGACACAATTTTAATATAATTTTACTTTATAATAATTTTATCTACTTATATGTAGTTTAAAACTGTATAAGATTATCAAAAGAATCTACAATTTAAGTATTTAACTTTGAACATATGAGTTCAAATTATTAATTTATCAATTAACATAATCACATAACTTATTAATATTAATTATAAATCATTGTCACGCAAGCTCCAAATTGTTTAAAATAACATGAAGTGCAAGTATTATTTGCGAGAATGCTATTCTTCAAAGAAACAAAATCTCATACGCTAACCAAATCCAAAAATAACTCTTGCAGATTAAAGTATATGTTTTTATATTTCACTATGGTTAATAATAATAATAATTTTAATTAACTTATAGCTAGTCATTTGTTAGACTTATGATGTGACATATTTCTTGGTATACGTTCTTGGTCAAAATTGAGTCATTGTGAATCCAGGTAGAAAATACTCCATATAGCATTAGTACGTAAACAATATCTTTATAATAAAAAAAATACATATATAAATACAATTTTGTAAATGACCAAACAAAATGTTAGTGGTGACATAATTAGTAAAACGAAATTAACTTACTAATATACTTTTAAACTAAATGGAGAGAAAAGTTATTTCTATTATAGATATTAACTCCAGGACTATATACTTGATAAAAATATTTAAACTTATTAAGTTAGCATTACATGTATCATAATAATGAACATATATAAATTAAAATTAAAATTTGAAAAGATCTAATATATAAAGATGAGAGTATATATATATATATATAATGACATGAATTATTATTATTGATGTTGTGTATTGACTGTGTTATGTTAGCAATAGAAGAGAAAGAAGGTTGAGAAGAAGAGTATGCATTGGTTTGATTGAATTGAGGATATTGTGGTGTCAGTATTTATATATATACCCCACACAACCAATCAATTATTTTTCTGTTCTCAAATTTAATTTAATAAGAAATTAGACTTTGACTTCATCACTTGACTCTGGTTTTCCAGTGAACTGTCTTATTAGGATGCTTCAATTTGGGACAACGCGTGGACTACCAAATTCAAAGATTCCACTCGGACTCAGACTCTATACAAGTGAAATTAATATACTACAATTGAATTGAAATTGGACTAACCTAATAAAATCGTCAAATAAACCCAAAAAGAAAATATTGTATTTTTAGAAATAAAATAAATAAGATCCCACACACGTATTATATGTAAAAGAAAATTTATGGTTTGGATAATTATAAATCCATCTCATATTTTTCCTTCTTTATTAAAAATATTGGATAACATTTTTAATTATGTCTAACTAATCAATGGAGAGCACTTAACATTGTGTATAGCTATTGTAACACGAAGACTATAGTTCAAACTTATTGAAAAAGTAATATGAATGATATTTTTATACTTTTTATTTTCAAAATTAATGCAAATTAGGCATTGTGCGCTGTTTTGTTATTATCGTTACTTGTAGCTTTTGTTAATGTAATTCAAGACTTCATTTATCTAACATCTAATTTTAGAAATATAAAATTAATAAAATAAGATATTTTATAATAATATTCAAAATAGATCATTCAAAATATAAAATATATTAATAGAGAATCAAAAGATAGGATCATAAAACATATACACAAAAAGTTTTATACCAAAACTAACCATTAATGCTCCCAGAGCATCTTACAACTCTAACTACTGACTCCTTATCTTCTATAGGTGCCTTTATTCCTACATCTTCATCTATTCACACCAATAAGGTGATCATTACAAAAGAAAGAGAGAACTACAAAAAAGATAAACAAACACAAAATAGTAAACTAATTTGCAAAAGGAATATCATAACAAACACATTGTATCAAATACAATGCACTCCAAACAATCATATAGATATAAATCTTATAATCAAAGACTCTTCTAAACTCAATTATTCGAATACATGCATTGATATCAGATTCACTTGAGACATGCACTTGTGGTGGCCTTTACTGCTTTGCAGAGCTAGTGCCAATGAGTTTCACCCTACCACTCACAAGGTTAACCCCTTTCTCGTCTTAGGCAAAGGAAAAACACACACGCATACAAACACACACACGCACACATGCACACGTCAGCATTCCAAATCCAGCAAGCCCAGTTTGTGCCCAATGAGAACACCACCACAACTCCCAGATTTTAAGTTTAGAAAGCGGTGCCCAACGACACTATGTGGTGCCCAATGACAACCAACACAGAGAGCATTGTCTGGGTGGCGCCCAATGGTATTAGTGTCGTCCGATTATTATACCAAAACTTAAAACACCCCCTTTTGAGCTTTAGTTGAGTAATTCCCAACTTTTTATAAACATCCTAATACTTCAAATTTTAGGTTCTTAACTCAAATTAGACAAAAGCGCTCAATTAAAGGCTTTCATGTTAAGCATTCCCAAACCAAACCAAATTTCAACTTTCTTACATATCACAACTTAATGTAAAAATTCATTAACACTCAACAAAAGAAAACAAAAAATAGTCCAGATCATAATAAGTAATAATTCCAAATTTGAATATCACAAGATTTGAATTAGAGCCAATAATTAGAATGAGAAACACAACATAATAAGGTTAAAATTGACATCACTTGCCTAAATTAAATGCTCTTAAGCTCACCAACGCTTTCTCACAACTCCCACCCACGAAACCCTATTTACACATACAAGAAAGATAAGATCAATGATCTGAGTATACAACTAGACTCACCAACATACAAGGACATATTTTTGATGAAACAGGACAACATGCAATACCGAATAGCCAACAGAAACAAAAATTTCAGATTTGATTCTAAGAGAAGAGGTAAAATGGAATTTACTCTACTCATGAATTTGATTGGTGAGTAGAGTGAAAGAGTTTACCAGAATGACTCTGATTAAAGAAAAGATGAAATTTGAGCGAAATATTGAAGAAAGAATATGAAAAATTATGAAGGAACAACTTAGAAAGAAGACTAAAACATGTAGTTTCATGAATGGCTTCTTACACGAAGAAAAAAACTTTTGCCTTTTACTTTTTAAAAAAACTAAGTTAGTGGTCTTACAATTTACAAGAGAATGGAAAGTGTGATTATTTTATGGTAATAAAAGTTTATATGATCATGACGAGTTTTGTCACCAAAAGCAACTCACTCCGTTCCTTTATCTGATGATAAAAAAAATAAAACATGATTTGTTTAAACCTTTTGATAACCTCCACATGCTTTGCATAAGTCATGAAAAATAAAATTTTCATGTAAAATGTCTTACCAAATACAAATCACACTGTTAGCGTACTCCAAGATTCCATTACGCGTAATTTGACCCTTGTAGGTTAAAACGAAATTAATAAAAAAAAAAAAGAGACATGCATGAGACAACACATTTCCAAAACATCAACACTTAAATGCAAAAGCCCAATTTACTTTCTCCTTCAACAACTAACAACAAAAAATACACCGAACCAATTTTTTTTA
>Ga0214543_1004772_pt1 | contig 25518 bp, 12 predicted proteins | sample CNSS2metaG_FD_160094 | JGI IMG/M metagenome (GOLD analysis project Ga0214543, IMG submission 160094) | Root nodule microbial communities from cowpea collected in UCLA plant growth center, Los Angeles, California, USA - CNSS2 | ecosystem: Host-associated > Plants > Roots > Nodule | place: USA... | reverse complement strand
TCTGACACGTGACATGATATTAGCTTGACATGTGGATTTTTTTTTAATTAAAAAAATTAAATTAAAAAAAAATCAATAATGACACATGGCATAATATGAGCTTGACACGTGTACATTTTAAAAAAAAATAAAAAAATTTAAAAAAAATTTAAAAAATTTAAAAAAAAAAATTTAAAAAAATCAAAAAAATCACAAAATGACACGTGGCAGTTACTGTTCACATCCGTTAACGATTTAGACGGAGTTAGGACCAAATGACTATTTAAGCCAATATTAAAATATAAACACTATTATTTTTCGTAGCTATAATTAAATTTCAAACTAAACTTTTGTATAAAAAACGGTACACAGATTCCACTGTATCTTCGCTTGATTGATAAAAGTAAGTTACTTTTAAGTAAAATAATATTTGGAAAAATTAATTTTATTAAATGATACATAAAAATATGTCATTTTAAAAATACTTATAAAACTTCTTATATGTAAGAATGATTTATTTCAAAATGTCATACAATTCGGAGGTAACTTTTTATATGGCAGTTTAGAAAAAATGATTTTAGAAAAATTGATTTCACAAAACAATACAAAAAACAGTATTTAAAAAAAAGAAAAAAAAATTACATAAAAAAATCATTTATAAAACTTTTTTATGCATAACAATTATTTATCTTAATTTATAAATTTATTTCAATAAATATTATCATTAATATATATAATTTGAGTTGTATTATATGAATGACTAACCTTGATTTGATAGTTACGTTCAAAATTCATTCATGATATCAATTCGACAAAACTCGAGCATGGTTTGGGGGCGGTGAAGAGCCGTCTAAAGCGACGATCTAAGCACGGCTTGGGGGCGGTGAAGAGCCGTCTAAAGCGACGACCCAAGCACGACTTGGGGGCAGTGAAGAGCCGTCTAAAACGACGACCCAAGCACGACTTGAGGGCGGTGAAGAGCCGTCTAAAGCGACGACCCAAACTTGGCTTGGAGACGGTGAAGAGGCATTAATGACCCCCGAAAGACCATGACTTCTTTTCTCAGCCTTTACGCCTCAGATATTGATGCTCAAGGCTAGGGAGCTGTGTACCGTCCTAGTCGTTCAAGGCCCGACCCGATTCACGAAAGTCTATGAGTCTAGGAATTTGGGCCTAATTGATATTTTACTAAGATATTTTTTATATGAGATATTTTAGGTCAGTCGGTTATGATATTTGTAACTGTTTTGCTTATAAATAAGAGATTAACCCTTAGGGTCAGTGGGGACAATTTTCTGGCTTCAGTATGCTCTTTACTGTACGTTAAGTCAGGAAGATTCTTATAACTTCTATCTTTGGTAAAATTATTAAACTTTTTGCCGGAACAAAACATAAAATATTACTCTTGCTAGACACCTAATCGATTTGAAATCGAACGGACGTCGACAAGAACATATATATATATATATATATATAATCCAAGCTACTCATTAATATTTAATCTCGAGTTTAATATTTCTACGTGAGAGGCTCTCTTAGAGATTCCATACTGATTATAGATAAGATGAGTTTATAGTATACACGTGAATAAAACCTCACCTTATAAGGGTTGAGTTAACCTTAAAGATTCACTAATAGTATTAAAGTAATGAGTTAGAGTCTCCTATCAAAAATTTGTTATTTATTGAGTACAAATTTTACTTTACAAAATTGGCTTTGAGGTTTATATAAATAGAAATTGGTCACATAAGTGGATTGAACTTAAGTCACACATATATATATATATATATATATATATATATATATATATATATATATATATATATATATAATCCCTTCCATAACATAGAAAACACCTATATTAATTACAATTTTATAACTAGAATATATATGTATAATAGAAAAAATAAACTGAAGTTGGTCACGTAACAACTTGACTTTTCCGTCTCTATTATATAATTTTCTGAACAACATTTTCTTAATCGAAAGAAAGATTGACACGAGGATAAGGAAGATAGCGTTGCCAACTATGAAAGAGAGCGAAGAGACAATAATGGACATAGCATAACGTAGATAATGTCTGGCTGATGGGAAGTCCAACAAAATGGGATAACTTCATGGCACGTGTAACCACAGAGGACAAGTCTCTTTAATTCAGTGTTTTCCATGTCATCCTATCACTATATCCTCATCGTTTTTCCCATTAACAACCACTGTGCATCAAAGGAGTTTGCATTTTGTGATCACCACCATTTGTTGCAGAGAAGAGAATCAAGAGATGGTTTGGCCAATTAGTGAGTACCAATTTTCCATTGCCTTCTCCACAAATTTTCTTGTTATAATTCTTTCGTGTGATTAAGTTCAGAATGCAGTTTAATTGCTGATGCATTGCAGGGTCCAGAATAAGTTCACTTCTCTCTGCAAATTCACCTTTAGTGGCTTCACACGTCTATGAATCATGGTGGTTCTCACGCTTTTCGGGTCCACCCACCTCCTCCTTAACAAGGCCTTGGCCAAAATTTGTGAGTTTTTCCATCATCAACAAGTTACCTTTTTAGCTGTTTGATGCTGTTGATCAAAAGTTACTTCATCGTAGTTTTTTCTCAGATGTTTGTTTGTTTGTTTCTGATTTTGCTGTTTTTCCCTGTTGGGTTTTTAGATGGATTGGATTCAGATGGATCGTTGCCGTACAGCAGCATCATTGCCTTCGATCGAGTAAGTTGGCGTGGTGTTTGTGATATTGCCTTCATGAATTTTGCTGAACCTTTTTATATAAACTTTTCTTTGACCAATCTGTGGCAAATTGTGGGTTTGGCTCAATTATTTGTGTGGGAAGTAACATGTGACTTCAACTGTATCATTTTTCTTCATTAACTTTAGGGAGAAACAAACAGAGGATCCTGGTTATTGTGTCAGACTCGATGGAGAAAACAAAGGTCTTGATAAAGGGAATATGTCTGAAACTGATGACTATCAGAATTTGTTTGGTTTAATGAAACAGAGGTTTATGAGTTTCAAGAACCAGAAATACATGTAAGTGTCGGAATTTAGATTTATTTCATGTTCACAAAAAATTGTCTCTTGTTGGTATAGTTTCTTATAAGCTATATTTCTTCTAGACAGTAAAGAGTTGGAGCATTTTCAAGCTCTTGCTGAAGCTCAATCTCCAAAGGTGATAACAAATGTCTGAGTTGTTCATTTTAGCTTAATTTATTGGGTATGCTGGTCTTAACTGATAAATCCAAATACAGTTTATGGTAATTGCTTGTGCAGACTCTAGGGTATGCCCCTCTAACATATTAGGATTCCAACCTGGAGATGCCTTTATGATACGTAACATTGCCAATCTTGTACCTCCCATGAAGGTATTACCATAATTGCTACCTTTTTTTTCTTGCCTAATTAAGTAATGGGAGCTTCAAACCAATGTTAATTTCTATTTTCCTCTCATCATTTTCTATGTTTTCTTATGTTGGAGGACAGAGTGGACCATCAGAATGTAATGCTGCACTTCAGTTTGCAGTAACTACTCTTCAGGTTTGCATTTATTTATAATGCTGTTGTCTTTGTAATAATCAATCATACATGCTGTGCCAGAATTCCTAAGACAAGAATTTCAGAACATGCTGTCTAAAATTGAGAGTTTGATTAAGGAATGTCCCTTTGTGGTGGAAGTTCATAGCCTAAATAACTGAGTAATTCATAATGGTTGCTGAAATTTTTAGGTTGAGAATATATTAGTCATTGGTCATAGTAGCTGTGCTGGAATTGAAACTTTGATGAATATGCAGGATGATACAAAATCAAGGTATCTATCTCTAACAACTACTAAATTTTTACTTGACCATTAAACTAGTTCTTTTTATATCTCTAATTCTCATTCGTGTTCATCCATTCCAAGAAACTTCGTACACAAGTGGGTTGCCAATGGAGAACTTGCCAAACTGAAGACAACAGCAGCCACAGCACATCTTAGCTTTGATCAGCAATGCAGATTCTGTGAGAAGGTATCCATCATATACTGCATTATGCTTAGCCAAATTCTGTGAAGTTACAGAAACTTCAATTAGCTGAAACACAATTGCTTATACTTGAAATAGCTGTGTCACCAAATAAGTTATTCCAAAGTCTATTTAAAGTGAAGTGCCCTCAACTTTTTGCAGGAATCTATTAACCAATCATTACTGAACTTGCTGAGTTATCCTTGGATAGAAGATAGAGTGAGAAGAGAGTTGCTTTCTCTTCATGGAGGATACTATAATTTCAACAATTGCTCTTTTGAGAAATGGACCCTTGATTTTGAAAGATGCAATGTTAAAGAAGAAGGGAGCAGTTATGTTGTTAAAGAACAAGATTTCTGGTGCTGACTTTGCTATACCAAGAAGCTTGAAACATATCATTCATGAGGGTGAAGTCAAATTCAATTGCACTTTACATTATACAACTCAATAAATCATATGTTGCTAGAAAATGAATAAAAAACATTAGATGATTGATGCTTAATGCAGTGCCAGCTTTCTCATGTACAAATCAGAAGAAAAAGTCACTCTATCTATACCAGTGTTTCTCTTCTTCTAAATCTTGTTTTTCAGTTTCATTACCATTAATAAAGCAATTTTATAGTTGAATGTCAAATGGGTTCTGATATCAGTTTTCTTTTTAAAACATTATTTAGAGGTTAAAAACAGTTTAGCTAGAATAAAATAGTTATAATTTTATAAAAAAGACTTGATGATATTTTATTTTTGTTTAATTCTTATAGTTCTAATTTTAATTTAATCTTGATGCATAACATTATTTTCTGCAAAGAGTTAAATTAAATACGATTGAAAATATACTTCATCTATTGTCATGCATAGAACGTTAAAACGTAAAACATCTCCCACATTAAAAAGATATTTCTATTAGTGTGGAGATTTCTCATAAAAAGTATTGATCATAACAAATCTATGTTAAAATTTTATATTTTAGAATTAGTCAAAATATATAACAAAAAAAAAAAAAATATATATATATATATATATATATATATATATATATATATATATGTATATTATATATGTAATATAGTCAATAAATAAGAGCTCAATATTGCAATATAGGAATATTATCTAAGAATATTACAAGTCATCCAATAATCAATATCTAAGCGAAAATATTTGAAGCAATTTTTATTGAATATGTTCATCTTTTTCTACATGTATCTTAAACAATTATAAAAAGAAAACATAAAAAGGATTGATGTTTTGTAAATCTTATCCATCTTAATAAACTTAATTTATAATTAAAAAAATAATTGTTTTTTATAATTTTAACTATAACTGAATCTCACATTATCAACCATGAGTCTATATCCAACTTCTCTAGATCAATTATGAACATCAAAGTTACTTAAAAAGTAATATAGGTGTTTCTCAATTTTGAAGAGAATAATATGAAAAGAAAACAAAGAAAGAGAATAATATGAAAAGAAAACAAAGAAAGGATAGATGTCTTTGTTAGTTTTATCAATCTTAATAAACTTAGTCTATAATTAAAAAATAATTGGATTTTATGACTTGAATTATAATTGAATTTCACACTATCAAACATATGGATCTATGTCCAACTCCTATAGATCAATTATGAATGTCAATGTTACTTAAGAAGTGATATAGGTGTTTCTCAAATTTTGAAGAGAGTTATTTCTCTCTTACTTTTCTGATTGTGTACATTGAATACATAATCCTTCTGCACAATCACTGGAATCCAACTAAACAATTTTAGAAATAAAAATAAAATATATAGAATTTGAACCCAATAAATACATAGTTATAATTAATAAAAATAATTCAAAAAATTTCTTAAAATATCTCAACAATAATCAAATCTGAAACTTCCTAAAATATATTGAGAGTCCCCCTTAAGCTAATGAGTATGTGTTTTCCATTTCGAACTTGGATATTGCTGCTTTTGCTTACTTGAGGAACATACATGTGTCACTAATTTTTGTAACCATTGGATTCCATAACCATGCCATGATCATGGAGTCTTCTTCATCCTATGACTTGAATTTAGGATCATCTTCCACAAGGGCATCATCAATTAAATGACTAATACTTCCTTTTCCTTTCAAAATGGTCTTAATGAGTTGTGACCACTTGAGATATTTTTTCCTAGGTTGAATGAGCATTATGCAATTCTCTTGCTTTAGAGGGATTTTCTCCATTTTCCATTTCAACCATTACAAATATGTGCAATTAAGGCACAAAGAGGGAATAACGAATCTAGACACATAATGAACCTCAATGTAAAATGAATTTGAACACAAAATGAATTTGAATGCAAAATGAATTTGGACACAAAATATAGTGTAGTAATAGAGGTTGCCATATAGCAATGAAGACTGAAATAAAGGCTAAAGAAGCACAACAAGGAATGTTATGTTTTTGGGTTTGCACAACAATGAAGGTTGCGCTTTACGGTTTGCTCAACAATGAAGGTAGTATGGAACCATTGGATTTTGTAACCATGTCATGATCACAAAGTCCTCTTCATCCCATGACTTAAGTTTAGGATCATCTTCCACAAGGACATCATCAATTAAATGACTAAAATTTCCTTTCACTTTCAAAATGGTCTTAATGAGTTGTGATCACTTGAGATAATTTTCTCATTCAACCAATAGGTCTTAATGAGCAATTCTCTTGCATTGTATAGCTTATTTCCATTTTCCATTTCAGCCATTACAAATATGTTCAATTAAGGCACAAAGAGGGAAGAATGAATCTGGACACATAATGAACCTGGATGCAAAATGAATCTAGATACAAAATATAGTGCAATAATAGAAGTTGTAAAATGGCAATGCAATAGAGACTAAAGAAGCACAACAAATAATGTTGTGTTTTAAGGTTTGCACAATAATGAAGAATATGTTTTAGGATTTGCTGAGTAATGAAGGTTGTAATGAAAGTTTCATTTTAGGGTTTACACAAAATGAAGGTTGCGTCTGAAGTTTATGCAACAATGAAGGTTGCATTTCAAGGTTTATGCAGCATTGAAGGCTACAATTAAACCACACAATTAGATAGGCTCCCAAGGATCAAGAGCTTTGATATCATCTTAAGTTTTGAAGAGAGATTTTTTCTCTTACTTTTCTCAATATACACATCGAATATATCTACATAAATCCTTTCGAACATTTTTAGAATCCTATCAGACAATTTTAGAAATAAAAAAATATAATTTAAACCAAATAAATGCATAACTATAATTAATAAGAATAATATTATGAATTTCCTAAAATATCTCAATAGGAATCAAATATGAAACTACCTAAAGTAGCTTGACAATGTTTAAGTATTGTTTCTGCATAAACAATAATAGAATATCAGGGAACAAAAATCATATTTTACCCCAATCACTGACTTTTCGGACTAGTTACTCCTCGATTTGGATGCGTCTTCTTCTAATATTGGCAGATTGGACCCTTAGGGGGTTACTTGTGGAAAGGACTTTGACGATCAAGTCAACAAAGGCTCTAAAAGGTCAAATAACAAATTATTGAATTAATGAAAGTGTACCTTTAATTTGTTGAGTGTCCACATGTACTTATAGAGATATTAACTATGTTTTACCTCCTTTATAGGTTGGGCCCCTCTTTATTGTGTTAGGCCAATGTTCAGGCTTCGATTGAGCTTGGGCCAAGCCCAAGTCCCATGCTTGTGATATGACACTAAAAGCCCTGCTGTAATTTCCTAAATTTAGGGTTGGCGGCTTTTACTTATACGTCATTATTTGGAGTAGACAACCTTAGCCGTTATGTGTGTTGTTATCTTGTTCAGTTAACTAATCATCTATTCTTTTTATGATAGGACTAGTCGTAGGCGGTTCGGACCGGGTAGTTAGCCATATCGATCATGACCGCCTAGGTATAGTACATCAATCCCCCAACCTTTGGCGGGATAGGTCATGTCGAAGGTTATATGTTCCCAGCTTGAACTGGATAGTTAACCATATCGATATTGGCGACCTAGGTACAATACAAGTATTTTTCATTAAAAAATTGGTACAATTATAATTATTTTTCTTGAGGATATGAATATTTTTTCAATCCACATAATATAAATATACTCACTATTTAATATTGATTCTTCACAACATTATTATGAACTATTTAGATATTAAATACTTAATAAGTATTTTATTAGACTCTATCATAGTTTTTATCTTTGATCCCACATTATACTAGTTCGTGTATGGAGCTGAATTGTCCTAGAAGATCATGATCACTCATGCTAATATGCTCACTACTTGTAGATATGAAGTGTCTGCAACACCAGTGGCGGATCTTAACCAAAAGTTTTAGAGAGACCAAAATTTTATAATTCTTTGATCATTAGATGGTTGGATCATTAGTATAAGGTTTCAAAAAATAGTTTAACTGAACAATTTGATCATTAGTATAATATTGTGAAGAAGTATAATCTATCTTGTTTCTATCTTCCTAAATAGCTCCACTTTTATCACTTTTAAATAATGAATCTATTCTTTTATTCTTCATCAACATACCTTTTTTTTAAATAATATTAAAAATAATTTATAATAATTTAATAAAAATTGAGAGACATAATTATTAAAGGAAAAATATATTATACTTAATTCAAAATTAAAGATCGGTTATGAAAAAACATGTGATACATTATTTTTTCTTCTATATTCATAAAAAAATGATAAGATAAAAAAATATTAACTATTAAATTAATATTTCATTATCAAGTAAGATAAATGAGAGTTACTTTTTTTTCTTCAAAAAGAAATAGGACAAATGATAAATGAGAGAAAAAATAATGAGTTTATATATCTAACTACCTTTTTTCTTCAAAAAAAAAAAAAAATATATATATATATATATATATATATATATGAGAGTAAGAGATGGATACAATCTATGTAAAACGAACAAGACAACGAGAAAGGAAATAAAAATATCTTAATAAATATTTGATTTAATTACTCTTTTGTTTATTGTTTTCGTTAAAAAATGATAAGTTGGTCCTTCCATTGTTTTAGTGTCAATTTGGTTCTGAATTCTGAAAAACCTGAGGCAATTTTGTTATTTTCATTAAATTTTTTGAAATGGATAATGCTTCTTCATTAAAATTGAAGTCGTAAATAAAGATGGTTTGTTTTGTTGGTGTAATTAACATAATCCTACTGTCAATCTTGATGAAAATCTTTGATCTGCTACAATAAATCTAAAGAAAATGATTAAATTGAAACTAAAAAATAGTTGAGGACCAACTTGACATTTTTTTATGAAAATAGTGACCAAAAGATTAATTAAACTTAAATATTTTTATCCTTTATATATATATATATATAATTTTATGTTTTATTATCTATTAACATTAATTGTTGTGTTTTATAGAAGAAATAGAAAGACAAACAATTTAATTTTCATCTATTTATAAAATATACTATTTATAATTTATTTAAAAATTCAAAAATATATATAATTTGAAAAAAAAATCACAAATCATTGGTGCGGGGATGGCCCCTCCCAACCCCTACAATGATCAGCCATTGTTCAACACGCCCCTTACAAGAGTAGGGAAATGGGGTACTTGTTTGTACTCTAACGCTCAAGTCAAGGTCATGAACAAAAGGTATATGGTAATTTTAGTGATAATGTGAAAGTTAAGATACTCTTTACTTGTGTTCTAGACACCTTTATATACGTGATTCTCATTTATGGCTTTCAAGAGCGTTTAAATTCCTTGTTAAATATTTATGAATGCTTTGTTGTAATTGTCGTAACGTCTTAAATGCTACCTATTGTGATCTTAGGCCAAGACGATGTTCTCCATCTTAGACTAGGATGCTCTCGTCTACCAACTCTTTGTTCATATACATTAATTATCATGAGATGAGCCGGGTTAAAGTACTCTTTGCCTAATATTTCTTGAGATATTTTTAGTCCAATATATTGAGATCTAATTGGTCCAATTCTTGTACAATACCAAATTATAACTATCTAAAAGTACATTGTGTAAGACATGTTGTTAACTTATCACAAGGAAACTTACAAATCATTTTATATTAATTAACTTAATATGAAACATATTATTTCAAAAGATCATAAAATTTGATGATTATTAAGATATATAATACATTATCCTTACCAATAATTTATTTACATAATTCAAATAAATATAAAAGTATAATTAAAAATATAAAAATAATAATAGATATGAAATAATTTCTTTTTATTCAAGCTTTTTAAATCAAAATTACTTAGCTTTTAATCATCTTTCTTTATATAAATTTGCTTGAAATATAAAATAATAATATTTAAATTTAAGATATCTCACATGATACAAATTAAAAGAAATAAAATAAGAATGAATAATAATAATAATAATAATAATAATAATAATAATAATAATAATAATAATAATAATAATAATAATAAAATAAATTATTTTCAAAATTATTTGATTGATTTGTATTTAAAATTAGAAGAAAAAACATATGCAGCCGCTAATTGCAACTAGGAGGTGCTTAGAAACCAATACCAGCCATTTCCAAAAGGTGCAGCAGTAAGAGGTGCGTGCATCCAGCGGAACCATGATCTCGCAGTTCTTCGTTCTGTCACAACGTGGTGATAACATCGTTTTCCGCGACTGTTAGTTCCCTCTCTGAATCACCTTTTTGCTTTGCAATTTTTGTTTTCCTTGTTTTTGGATCTGGTGCTGTGTGTGTCATCCAATGCTTTGATGGATTTTTGTTCAGTTAGAGCGTTTTAGTTTAGCTTACTGATCTGTAGCATGATTATTTCTTACTCTATAATGGCTAATTCAAATTAACGCTCCCAGATCTTACTTATCCGATACACTCTTGATCGCGAGCTAATTACTTATTACTCTCCTGGCCAATTCTAGAAGCACGAATTTTGTGTGGCTAATTGCTTTTTAAAATATGTGAGACTGATATTTCGATGAGATATTTGCTCCAATCAATTTTGTTGCACGAGCTAAAACATGTTGGAATGTATCTTCATTCGTTAGGATATGGAAATTGTTAGTGGAAATGCATTTCAAGAGAAAGCTAACATTTGAACGGAGAATTGGTGAGATCTGTATTGGAAACTGATGTTTTTCTGTTAAAAATATGCTCCTTGCATTCACTTTAAGTTTATAAAATTGGGACTAATTCTGCTATTGCTAGAAATGGAGTTTCTCAAACCATAGTTCAGAATCTAGTCGGTGCTCATGTTCTTTAACATGTCCCTGTTTCAGTAGTTTCCTCGTTGTATTTTCCCTGTTTTAAGTAGCTGCGTTAAAATTTTAGATTTCCTAGGTCAAGCAAATAGACGAATGGAGTGCGAACATTCGGCTGCCTGTAATCTGCAAGTTTTCATAATAAGGATGGATGGATGGAATGAAAGTGAAGTGAACATCATTATCTCTGGAAACTTATTATATTGAATAAGATTTTATCCTATCCCAATGGTTGAAAAGTTTACCGTCAGACTCTCATTGACCATTGCTTTGTTTTCTTGATTTCAGATCGTGGGGAAGTCCAGAAGGGAAGTGCAGAGATATTTTTCCGCAAAGTAAAGTTTTGGGAAGATGGGGACCTGCAGGAGGCACCACCTGTCTTTGTAGGTATTATCTTTCTGAATCAGGCAGAGCATATTATAACGTGCTTTAAGCTTGAGAGAGAGTATGTAACGTTATTAATATTTAATAAGGGCATTATCTCCTTTTTTTTCTCTCCTAAACCAGTTTTCTCTGTATCTTATAATGTTGTTGTTACTTTTACGGGACATCAACCACCTTAGAATACCCACAGTCTAAAATTTTGCTTTACATTATAATATTGAAAAGGTTAGAATGTTTAGATTGGGGAGGGGATGAAGACAGATCCTGTCTGTTGGTTTGTGGTGGATGAATAACCATTTATGCTAATAGTAACTATTGTTGTGTCCTGCCTTCATTTTATATATCATATGCAGAAATGCTATATCCATATGCCAATGTTGATATCTGTTGTTGTCAATGTCATCCACTTCTGGTTTTGATAGTAATATAATGTTTAATTTACTCAAATTAACACATTGTTTAGATCTCATGACATTGTTTGTATTGAAGCTGTAAGTTTGTGTTCACTTTGTGTAATTTTCTACTCTTTGGTTGTATATGCTGATTTCCTTTGTGTTATTTTGTTCTTTGACAGAATGTTGACGGTGTAAATTACTTTCATGTGAAAGTTGTTGGGTTATTGTTTGTTGCAACTACAAGGGTTAATGTATCACCCTCTTTAGTCTTGGAGCTTTTGCAAAGAATTGCTCGTGTTATTAAAGATTACCTTGGGATTCTCAATGAAGACTCGCTACGAAAAAACTTTGTGCTTGTGTACGAGTTACTTGATGAAGTTATTGTAAGCTTCCCCCCTAGCTGTATTTGGTTCATTATGCCTTTGAAAGACCTTTGTTTTCTTAACTTTAATGCTTCGTTGAATTATATTATCACTTTTTCCATGCTGGCTTCCTTTTTTAAATCTAATATTCATACTTGAGGCTCATTTTATTCATAGTTGATTCTTGATACAAATATAAGTATTTTTTAACAGTTAATGAAAGTAGCCTCTGATAGATCTGACAGATATGTTTACAATATTTTTCTGGTAATGTATGACAGAAATTACAAACCTCTAAAATTTTGGGTGGATGTTATACTGTTTATCTTTAAAAAAAAATTACTGAAAGAGCCTATTTGCAATTTTCTTGTAAGTTTTAATCCTGCTTAGGCCTGATAATCATAGTTAATTAGGCATGTTTCCAAAAGTCGTACTTATGAGTGACCCATTGATGTTTTTGAAGGATTTTGGTTATGTTCAAACAACATCTACTGAGATGTTGAAAGCCTATGTTTTCAATGAGCCACTTGTAGTTGATGCTGCACGTCTATCACCTCTTGGACCTGGTTCGATTTTTACGGTATGATGTTTACTATGTTCTATATCTGGGCAGTTACTTTGTTTTTCTGTTATTATTGCTAGCACTTATTTATGATATCATTATTTCTTAATTTTGGTTGCATGCAGCAAGGGACAAAAAGAATGCCAGGGATAGCTGTCACAAAATCTGTTGTTGCTACAGAGCCTGGGGGTAGAAGGAGGGAAGAGATTTTTGTAGATATAATTGAGAAAATCAGCATCACTTTTAGCTCCAGTGTTAGTAAATACGTCTTAAAATATTAAATGATGAATTTCATTACATTGTTCCATTGTTACATCGTCCATCATGTATCATGGGTATAGTCGCTTTGCTTATGGTTTCAGGATGCTATTTACAAAACGTAATTATGATTTCTTTCGAGCATGGATTTACTCTTGACTCTCCAGTGTCTAAAACTAATTTAATCTAAGTAATGAGCCATCCATTCCAATTAGAAATTCTACTTATCAAATGAACAGGGGAAAAACTTACCTTGTCTGATGAAACATAAATAGTCAATTTTGGTTGAAATGTTTGCATTATTGTGAACCAGTGCTTTTATGATACCAGTAAAGTTCCTACAAGAGATTAATTGAAGTGTTGCAAAATGAAAACATTGTGGTGGATTAATGTACATACAAGAAAAAAGATTAGGGATGGAGATTTTATAAAGAAAGTAGAAGGATCACATTTTGAGGAGAAGACCAATACAAGCCCTGTGAAAAATAGCGAATTAGATGGTGGATAATTAATTACATTCAACCAAGAAAAATGAAGTCTGAGTTTTCCAAGAGAAAGGACTGAGAAACAAGAAATAACTGAAAAAGAAAAGACAGGACTGTATGAATTATCCTTCCAAAGATTTTCCATTCCAAAAATTAGCTAAAACTTGGTTCTCCCGACACTTACAATTTTAAATGAAATTTTCTATTCAAATGATTCCCTTGTGGCATGTGTTCATCATTCTCAGTATTTTTAATGTAATTTGGCCAGGGATACATTCTGACTTCTGAGATTGATGGCACCATACAAATGAAGAGCTATCTTTCTGGCAATCCTGAAATTCGATTAGCACTTAATGATGATCTCTCCATTGGAAGAAGTCTGGGAGCAGCTTACGGTAACTTTCAGTCATTCAATTATTGTTTCCAGTAGTTTTTCCAAGATTTATAATTATATTATACTTATGTCGAAATGTTTCTAGAGCAGGTTATAGGAGCTCATCTGGCTCAGGAACAGTTGTATTAGATGATTGTAATTTCCATGAATCTGTTCGTCTAGATAGTTTTGATATTGATAGAACTCTATCCCTGGTGAGTACCAAAGTAGTCTTGAACTTTTTCATTCAGAATATAGAGGTATTTTATTGACTTGTTTACTTTTGAAAATTTATTTTAATGGTACACTGCCAATTTTAGATCCCACCAGATGGTGAGTTTCCAGTCATGAACTACCGTATGACACAGGAATTTAGGCCTCCTTTTCGTATTAATGCTCTGATTGAAGAGGCAGGATCGCTTAAGGTGATTCCTACTTTTCAATAGTTATTCTGTAGTTTTCTCTGTGTTATGTATGTTTCTGCATGTGTGTGTGTATTCCTCTTTCGCTTGAAGTCACTAGCAGAAATAACACTTTTGAAATTGCTATTGCAGGCAGAAGTAATTCTTAAAATAAGTGCCGAGTTTGCTTCAAGTGTAACAGCAAATACTATCAAATTGCAGATGCCACTACCGAAATATACCTCCAGGTATTATTCTAAATTTCTCAATTTCGTTTAATAAATGGGATATTATCCTTGAAAGTGACTTTTAGTTAACTGGAAACTGACATTTGATGCATTTAGTATTTTTACTGAATTATCCCCCTAATAGGTTTTGGACAGCCTCAGTTTACTGAACTCTGGAGAGGATTGTCAACTGGTTTTATGAAAAATATAGAGAGGGAACAAATTATAATGTTTAATTAATTACAAACAATTTTTTTTATCCCCTTGGGGGCAATAGGGATGTTTGAGCACAGGTTATACTGAAGGGAAATTTGAAAAGTAAGTTGTTTAAAAAATAGTGTTTGGGATAGATGCTGAAGTTTACAGATTTTTCTTTGAAAAAAAAGCTGTTTTCTCATGCCTCTATATATTTTAAGCTTATATATTTTCCAACAGCTTTCGTTCTCCTAAAACTGTTTGCCCCAAATTATCAAATAAGCTTTTTCTGTTTTAGCTTTTTTGCATACCATATTTATCACAAATTTACCTCATAGAACTAATTTTTGTTGTTGTATCCAAATGGAATTAATTACCTTAAAATCGTTTTTCAGTAAATTTACCCAATCAAAAATTGTTTGATTATAATTTGTTATAATAAATATATGATCTATTATTGAAATAATCTAATTGCCAATTTTGGTGTGTGACTAGAGTCTAGAGTTATAACAGATCATTTGTGACTAGAGTCTAGAGTTATAACAGATAATTTGTGACTAGTTGTTTATGATCATTGGCATGCTCACTAGGTTACATATATTCTTTCCCCCATTTTCTAAGCCAAGTTAAATTTCAGCACAAGGTAGGGTGGGTGTGTGCCTTGTCCACATTTTAGAACCGTAGGGTCTTAGTGTATCGGACCATGTTACATATCGAACCATTCATGTGTTTTCAGTCTCCAACAATTCAGGGCTTATATGTGTGAAATCTGAACACAAGTTGTTGGAAAAAGGAATTCAAGGGACCATTATGTCAATATTGGATTTGAATCGAAGGCTTTGATTATGTCAAGGACCATTTCTCTGCTAATAGGTGAAGACTTTGCATTACATACGGCAGAATTTAACAAAGCAGTTAATAAAGGTCAATTAATGTCATCGAGTATTATGGGGTGCTATTATTTATCTTGCCAATTTTTCTGTGTGGATAAACGATGGCCGACACTGTAGTTGTTGATGTAAGTTAAATGAAATTGTCGCAGAGTTAGTTTTGAGCTGGAACCTGGAGCTGTTGGACAAACAACTGATTTTAAGGAAGGAAACAAGAGGCTCGAATGGAGTTTAAAAAAGGTCATACTTCTTGTCATTTCTCTAACCTAATTTTTTTCGTGTTTCATTGACTGTAATTCTTCAAAGAAAGCTTTTTATTGGATGGTTTGGATTATTACGTTTTTCTGGAGAATTGATCACTTATAAATGCTACGTAACAGATTGTCGGGGGATCTGAGCATACTCTGCGGGCAAAACTAACCTTTGCTCAGGAATCTCACGGTATTTACCCTTGTAATGCATGCTCAAAATGGATAGTTTGCTTTTTTGTTTGGGTGATTAATATGTCATAATTATTCAAATATATTTCATGACAGTTAATCTAACGAAAGAATCTGGACCTGTTAGCGTGACCTTTACTATACCAATGTATAATGCATCACGGCTTCAGGTAAAGTTACCATGTGAACTTGCTTATTCTTTCTAGTTTTGATTTGAGCAAAAGCTTCCTATTTATCAGACATTATGTAGATTGATTTGATGGTGTTCATTCTGAGATCTCTCTCAAACTGTTTGAATTGAACATACTTAGATACATTATTATGATTCGCGTTTTGTATTTTGTCATGTTCCCCTGTTTGTACAGCCATGTCTATCTCTATTACTCAGCTATCCTGAACATGGTACTAAGTTCTGTTTTTGATAATAATAAAATACTCAGCATCAAGCCAATGTTGGAAAAACACAATGTTTTGGGCCAGTTAAATTAAGAATTCTGCTAATATTAATTTTTATTTTATTTATATTGAATATACTACCAAAAATCGTTTTCTAAGAAGTAGAACATAGAAATACTCTGCCCTCTACGTGCGTTGAGAATTGCATAACCGAAGTTGGTTATTCCTGTAGAATAAAAATGAGTTTTATTTGAATGTGCTAAGTACTTCATAATTTTTCTAAATGCAGGTAAAGTATTTGCAGATAGCAAAGAAATCTGCTACGCATGAGCCATACCGGTGGGTTAGGTATGTTACACAGGCAAATTCCTACGTCGCTCGTATATGATGCCTTCAAGAACATTGTTCGCCACCCACTTTAGTTTTTTCATTTTCCTCTCCCTCTTGGTCATTATACATATGCTTTGTTTTGTTACTTTATTCTTTATTTGTAAATTACATCTAAGTCGAATATAGATGACGTTAGTTGTTTGCCTTGTCATTCATTACACAAATTCAACCTGATCACACAAGCCGGCTGAATTGCTTTCAAAACTTCCTTCTCTTATTTTTCCATCACATTAACCATCACTTTATGTATTTTAAACCGGATTAAATATATTTTTATTCCTTAAATTTATATGTGAAATTAGAATTCATCGCTTTTTCACTGTTTGATACATTTTGATTCTTAAACTTAAAAAATGAATAAATATAGTTTTTATAATTTAATAATGTTTATTTTTTTATTTTTACATATTAGACAGTGTTTCAGGTTACATTTGAGTTGAAATATGTTAAATGTTGTAAATAATTTAAACACTAGTTTGAGTTGAAATATGTTAAATGTTGTAAATAATTTAAACACTAGTTTGAAATGTTAGTCTGAAATGTTGTTTAAAACATTGTTTTTTTTTACATAATTTGATTAAAAAATTATATTTATTATTTTTAAAGTTTAAAAATTAAATTGTATCAAAATTTGGAATATGGATGAATTCAAATTCCAGACCTAGAACCCTTTTAAATACATAACAATGACACCTCATTCCTATGGATAGGTTATTTCGGCTAGTTCTATACCTATGACTCAACTGTGCAAAAGTCATACTTTCATTAAAATGGTTTTTTTAAACGGAAAGCTATAAAATAGAGGGGAACGTTTTAGTTGTTAGAGATGGTAAAGGGGTTTAAATAAAATTCTTTACAAGTACTTAAAAGAGGGAAAATGAATTTTTCTTTAAAAGCAAAACAATCCACTTAAAAAGGAATAGAAGAAAGAAAAAAAAAACGATTTTAGTATGAGTTATGTTAAAATCAGTTAACAAAATTATAAGTGGAACTAACAGAACTAATCAAAAAGGTATTTCGATTACAGATTTTGGATCTTCCGTGAGAAATAGAATTGAATATACTACGTGAGCTGTTTCTTTATGTACCTCCCAATTGCTTCTTGCAGTCCTAAAAAAGTCAAATAACCTCAGATTATAATAAAAAGATTTAAAATTACTTCTACACCTTTTTTTATTGAATTCTAGATTGTTTAAAAAGTACATTTTAAAATAATATTTTGGAATATACTTTTGAATTTGGAAATACATCTGAACACTTCAAATTACTTTTAAAATAAATTATATAAAAGATATTGAAAAATATTTTGAGATTCAAAAATATATTTTGAAATCATTAGTCTAAAATATATTAAAAAATATATTCCGGATTTCACCACAAAAAAAGTGACACTGAACTTCTCAGTTTCATCCAAAGCATTCTTCTCCAACAGAAATGTGAAAGGTGAAGACTTACTGTAACTGAGGATAAGATGGTTATTTTGGTTTATTGGCAAGTCTCTGCCGATGTCCTAGTCTTGTCACGACACAACACGGTTGGCTACAACAAGGGCACAAATTTGTGGGAGAAACTGTGAAGGGGTACAATTTTTTTCTTCAAAGGCTTGGAGGTGCAACTAGAATTGAATTTGTGATTTCAAATGAAGGAGGGAATATCGACCATGATTAAAATGGAATTTGAATCTATTATACTGAAATAATCAATACATTTCAAGGGTTCACTTTGACATGTTCAATTTAAAGGGAAGTGTAAGAAGATTGAATTTTTCGTTTAATGTTATGTTCTTGGGTCTTTTTTTAGGTAAATCACAATGCATATTTTCCATTTGGAGATCGTGATGTTATATATCATCATTCTTTTTTTCAACTAAACAATGAATATTTTCAGCCAGTTTATTTATATATATATATATATATATATATATTTTGTAACATAGAGAATAAATCCTATAAATGAAACATCACATATAATATAATATAGAAGAGCAACACTATGAAGTATATATGTATCAACCATTACAGTTATCCATAAATATATTTGAAGAGAAAGACTAAGGCACACCACGATGTCGTGAACAAAATTTAAAAAGTTCAATAATTGTTCAAAAAGCTTGCTCATAGAGCAAGAGATTAAAAATCAACAAAAGTTCTTCAAACATGAGCTCAATAGTGAGTCAAACTTCAACTCATGACTAACTAAGCTGCAGCGTTCCTATATCTGCTCACACCAAGGAATTGGTGATCATTACAAAAAGGGAAAATCACACAAGAAGGTAGACACAAACAAAGAGAAGCTAGAGTAAAAGATTTTTATCATACAGTTAAGCACACAATTTAAAATCAAGAACACATTAATCATCCAAGCATGTGATAACAATCAAGAAGACTCTAAGACTCAATTTATCCAGATACATATAATAGGTCAGATTCACCGGATGCCTGCGCTTGTGGTGGCCTCTACTGCTCTGCAGAGCCATTGCCAATGGGTTTCACCCTACCACGCACAAGGTTAGCCCTCAAACATCTAAGGTCATTATCCTGCCAAAGACTAGGGCCTCCTGCTATTCTCACCATTTGAGTCTGTCCGCTCTACATGAGACTAATTGACTCTTTAGAGTTTCAAGATGCAATCCTTACTTGAATCCTTATCTAATTATATACACTACAACACCACCATGAAATCTCACAAAGAGACTCATGGAATTACGTTTATCTCATACCATAGCCATGTCTCTCTAACCAACGACAAGTTTATCAAGCATAACAATCTCATGCCAATATCCAACCAACCAACCATGATTCATGACTTTATTCAAACCAAGTTAATCAATTACAGTCCCATCATATCATATAGAACATACCCGACATCATTCTTAAGCTTTTTAAAGTAATAAACCAACCAATTATTGGAGCATACAAGTATTCAACTAACTTTGTCAATCTCGCTCAGGCTAAAGAGCTCTCGCTCAGGCGAGAGGAACCCCTCGCTCAAGCTACCAGCTCTCGCTTGGGCGAGATTGCAAACAAAGAGCACATTGAGGTCTCACTCAAGTTAGACCATCTCGCTTAGGCGAGATTACTCTCGCTCAAGCGAGAGGCCTTCGCTTAGGTGAGCCCTCAAAATAAAGAGGGAATGAGTTGCTACTGTTTCTCAGGCGAGAGCTCCTTGCTTAAGTGAGAGCTTTTTGTTTGAGCAATCACCCAGCTCGCCTGGGTGAGTTCAGCAGAACCCACCTGCTGTCACTTATGCAAAACCAAATTCAAACAACTCTAGCAGCACAAGCAACATATTATCACACGACCAACATGTATCAAGCACCCATAACGTAAAACAGACCAAACATGCAAAATAACTTAAAAACAATGAAACTCAAGCTTCCCTTACCTTGATAAAAGCTATCCAAATGCAACAAGGCCCCAAGGAAGAACACCACAACTCTAGGAACAAATTAAAGAGTTGAATGCATACAAGAACGAAGATAGGGTTATAAGGATAAACCCTATACAGAACTGACACATTCACGATGAAAAAGGAGGAAAATCTTAAGGTTGGGTGTTCAACTTACTTGGAGAAGACTTCTGACTAACCTATAGGGGAAACTGGCTCAAACCCTAGCAGAGCTCTTTGCTTCAGCAGTGGAAGGGAGAAATGTTTCTGTTTCTAAGAATGGGGTAGAGTGAGAGGGTTAGGACTGGAAAAGGGGTTTTGGGACACCCTATGGACTGGCCTTACTCCCAAAAAATAAAGCTAGGCCCTTATTTATATATATATATATATATATATATATATATATATATATATATATATATATATATATATATATATATATATATTATTCCTTCACATTTTTTGTTTTACTCAATTTTACATTTTTTACTTATAAAATCAAAGACGGTGAAAGTGATTTCTCTAAATTGAATAATCATGTTCTTTTTATCTTTTTATGAATATGTAATTAATGATGTAAAATTAGTTATCTATTTTTAAACACTAAACACTAGGGATGACAAAAATATTCGTGCCCGCGGATATCCGCGGATAAAATTCGCGACGGATAATTACTATCCACGGATATTTATTACCCGCGGGTAGCGGGTAGCGGATATTTTAATACCCGCTTATAAACGGGTCGGATACGGGTATCATACTATCTGTACCTGCGGGTACCCGTTACCCGCAAAAAATTAAAATTAAAATTTAATTTATATTTTATTAAGTTAAATTTAATTAAAATTTAATTTATATTTTATTAAGTTAAATTTAATTAAAATTAAAAGTAATAGTATATTTTATTATGTCAAATTTAATTATAATTATAATTATAATTTAATTTAATTTATATTTTAGTTTTATAATTTTATATTAAAATATTTATAAAATACATATTTTTTTTAAATATTTACGAGTATCGGGTATCCACCCGGTACCCACGGGTTTTAAAAATATCCACAGGTATTTTTTAAGCGGATACCCAATAGATAAACGGGCGGGTAACAGACAGATTTTTTTTTTGGCGGGTCGGGTTGCGGATAGGCACTATCCATGCCCGACCCGACCCGTTGCCATCCCTACTAAACACCATTATGGCAAGAGTGTACCAACCTTATAATAAATGTTATAAGTCTCATTAATATAAATATATAATCCAATTATATAAGATTATTACAAAACAAAAGTTTTAAAGTTTTTCAAAAGACCAAGACTTGTCTAGGTACATTCAATTCCTAAAATTACATGGAAACTCTCTTAGATAACTAGTGCAACTTAGTCTTCAAGGCCTCGACCCTACTCCAAAGCTATTAGTCTCCTCTGCATCACTCCTCATGTTAATTCCTACAATCATTGCAGGGAAAAACCCAAAATAACATGCCAACAAAACACCAGGGTAAAGGTGTTAAAGTGAGTCAACCCAACTCACTACAAATTGAGTTAAAAAGAAGTTATCTCAACCCGACTCACTTTTTGATGAGCCAGAAATTTTACAATTCGACTTGAACCACCACAGGTTGGTAAGTTAGTGGGTTGGCTCATTTACATTTTCTTTTGCAATTTATTTTATATATTTATTACATTACAATGAGAGTAAATTGACTTAATTTAGTTTTTATAATAGTGGAATCAAAATGTTCACCTAATTTTTGAAATATAATTATAAAGATAATAGTTAAAGATTAAAGTATCAACGTATATAATTTGACAAACAAATTAATTAAACATTCAAACTATTCAAATATTATTGAGCAACATTCTAGCGTTTAAAAATAGTGGAATCAAAGTGCTCACGTGATTCTTGAAACATTATTATAAAGATAATAGTTAAAGATTAAAGTATTAACGTATATAACTTGACAAACAAATTAATTAAACATTCAAACTATTCAAACATTATTGAGCAACATTCTAGCATTTAAAAATATGAAATTTTGAAACTATATAATTAGAGGTAATAAATAATTATAACAAAAAAAATAAGAAAATTGTAAAAAAATGTTGGTGGGTTAAGTGGGTCAACCCACCTTCAACTCTGCTCGAACCTGTTTAATCGTGGATTAAGTGAGTCGGGTTCAATTCAACTTACTTTTGAAAAAACTGAATTCTAAATCCAACCCGACTCGAACTCGTGGTAAGTCAGGTTGGCTCACAGGTTGAAGCCCATTTTGACATCTCTAAACAAGAATGAGCCAATTCCAACAACATACAACTCAAAGTGGCTCAAATAACATTGAACCTAGACTTTGCTTCTAGAAGACTAGTGTATTGAATTGACTTGTGAAACTTTGCATCTGTCATGCTTGCGACAAACCCTCCTTTGATGTTCTAACACTCAGGACCAATGTCCCCAAACTAAGTCATGACAAAGTTAACCCCCTAAGTTCCATAAGTATAATCTTCTTTCATACTGTACCATCTGTCATGTGGAGCCTCCTTTAACACAAACCACCTAAATGTCCTACTTTGTGTAAGTTAGACACTAGTTGAGTCAGGATAGTGTCCTTCAATATACTTTGACACCTAAAGGTCATAAGATTACTCATGTTCAAAAAAATCAAAGTTATGATTGTTAGCATGAATGGTTTGATGATTTGTTGCTTGTTTATTTGATGAAGATATATGAAGTCATTGCATTGGGATGTGAAGCTATGATGAATTGATAAAAATGTGAAGACTTGATGATTCATGTATTGATCAAGCTTGGAGTGTGTGCTAAATTTGAGTTTCACATGAAGAACACAAAGCTTAAAGATTGGTGCTCATAGTGTAGACTATTTCGTATTGTATAAATGTCTAGGGTGTAGTTGGTGTCTTTTAACCTTTGAATTGGTTTTTAACAGGTTAAATGGTTTAATGTAGTAGTTTTATTTGTTACATATTTCATCAGTTGAATTATTTTTTAATCAGTTGATTTCCCTTAAGTTAAGTGAAATCAACAACATATTGACTATAATTTTTTATTTTTTGAGAAAGAGAAAAGAGACTTACCATTTTTTAGCATGAAATCATTTTAAATTATGGGAAAATCTCTCTCTCTCTGGATCATATAGAAGTGCAGCCATTAGTGATTGATACTTTGATCTTTCTTGGAACAATTTTACTTGTTTTAGGAACTTGGAGAAGGAGGTTTGGTTGGCTAGGGAGACCCTTCATTAAAGTCTGATCTTCCTCAAGTTTGATCTTTCTCAAGTTTTTGGGTGTTACCTAGTGGTTTTCTATGTCTACAAGTGTGATCTTGTTGTGCCATTTGATATTCATGTGGGACTCAAGAATCTTCAGTTGTATTTTTGCTTATTTTGAAAGTGTAATCTTGTGAATTGTGTAAATCTTTTGAAATAGTGCAAGTCAGGCTTAGGTTGCCTTGACAAACTAGATGTAACTCAGATTTGAGTGAACCAGCATAAAAACTTTGTGTCTTTGTGCTTGACTATATCTCTTGATTTGTGTTTTAAAATTTCAAGAAATTTGAATTGAACAATCTTTTAAGTGTTCTTGTGTGTTCTAGCACGACTTGAAGCTTGGTTCACATATGTATTGATTATTTGAATCAATCTTGATAAGTCTTTTATGTTGTTTTTGGTTTAAACTATAAATTCAAAATTTTGCAGAATTCCCAGTATTTCAATCAACTGTGTTAATATTTTGATTTGTTGATTTACATTGTACTGTTAATTGTTTAATGAAATTAGTCTGTTGTCCCTGTTTTTATTCGATTGAAAGTGTGCAGTCCAATAGCAATTGCATTCTCATTTCGTGATTGATCTAATTCAATTTAAAAGTATTTTAAATTTTCAAAATTAACCAAAGTTTTTAATGACCCAATTCAACTCTCCCTTATTGGAATATTATCCATTTCAATAGTCATAATGGTTGTCGCCCAGGGACATACACATTAGCAAGGAAAACACCAGATCTAAAAATTTCAGCATCCATGATAATCACTCACTCAAAATTCTCGATCCTCATACATTTTTTATTGCACTAATTCTCAATAATTCACTCCTTCCATCAAACATATACCACTTCTAATGAAAATACATTAAAAAATAACACATAAATATCTATAACAACAGAACCTAAATCAAGTATTTTCTTTCATCACCCAAAAATTCTTGAATCAATTAAGTTATCACGTGCTCAAATTTTAACTATATAATTCTATTCATTTTTTCCTACAATTTCTTCAAACTTAACTTTAAGCATTAAAAGTCTCAACAACCCACATTTTCACAATAACACGTTAGTTTTCATCCCGCCATCTCTTTCACAATTTTGCATAATAACATCTCTTTATCCCAAATTTTGCATCATAAGGCCATTACAACTAACAAAAATACATTATAATTACTAACATTCCATATTTCCTACCTTATTTCTCACACCATTGACACCCACATCAAAACCCACCCTATAACACAGAAAGAAAAATCCTTAAATTTAATTCCAACAACACCAATACTCAACAGTTTCATACCTTATTAAAAAACATTCAAATTAAACGAAAAGAAAAACTTTTAAATGATTAGCTTCCCTTATCTAAATGAAGGGGCCGAGTAACATTCTCCTTGAGTACAACCACCATATTGTTTTAACTTGGACCTATACACAAAAAACCCTAAAGAGAATCATATTGAAATTCCATGACCACCATGGAATGAGAGTTCGTCTAGAATACTAAAAAATCGCATGCAACCAATAAAAATTACATGAATTAGAAATTGAAAGGGTTCCTAGAAAAGTGAAGATTACATTCACCTAAATATGTACCGATAGCAACAAGTAGTAGAGCTTGACGTAGAGATTACCTTTCTTGCTTCAATCTTCAAGAAAATGATGAGAAAAAAATATCAACCTCTAGAAAAAACAAACAGAAAAGAAGACTTTCGGGTAGAAAAGCTTTTGCTTACCTTGTGAAGAATTTGGAGAAAACCCTCCTTTCCCCTCTTCACAACTTATATTTATTAAATTTAATTAATATACTATAAATAATCAACTTTTATATATATATATATATATATATATATA
>Ga0214543_1004766_pt1 | contig 25530 bp, 10 predicted proteins | sample CNSS2metaG_FD_160094 | JGI IMG/M metagenome (GOLD analysis project Ga0214543, IMG submission 160094) | Root nodule microbial communities from cowpea collected in UCLA plant growth center, Los Angeles, California, USA - CNSS2 | ecosystem: Host-associated > Plants > Roots > Nodule | place: USA... | reverse complement strand
AAATTAGTGGAAAATTAATTCTAAAATACAGTTGAATAGTATTATAACGGAAAATTAACAAGAAAGGTTTTGATTATCCGACTTAATATTCAAAATCTATCTTTTAATAGCATTTTTAAAACCTGCCCTTTTTGTTTATTAAATAAATTAATACCATTAAATTAAATAAATTAATGCGAAGATTTAACGAAGTTCATGATGGAGGGAAGTGGGGAAATGGATACAACCAAATAGGTGGGTCTTATGAAAAAGTATCATCAGTGTGGAGAAAGAAACCCGAAAAACCATCGTACGCACAAATAGTAAAAAATAAACATCTTTATAGTAAGAGTTGGAAAGGCGTTGAGTTCGATACAGAGGAGCTGGAAGCAGATTGGATAAAAGATAGTTTTGTTGAGCACTTGCATAGCCTTGACAATCTTGATTCTTTGGAGGATAACTTTATCCTTGGAGAAATGAGTTTTCTGAAAGTCAGATATTTGGGAGACAATATGGTGTTGATTACAAGCCTTTGGATGGATCTAATCTCACTATTGTGATTAATGAAAAGACTAACACACACTCACCCACCAACACACACCCATACTCTTTTTTTCTCTAAAGAAATGGAGAAAGTGTGCAATAGGTAGTTCTTTATTACATATTAAGAATACTAAATATTTTATTAATGATATTACTTCATTATAAATAATATATGATGACAACAGAGATATTTTTGTAAATTATTTTTTGACAAATTTTCAATGTTATATTACAATATAATTGGTCACAAAAATATTATTTTTAGTAGTAATATCATTAAATATGTATAAAGAAAGAACGAAATGTTATTTGATATCTTGATGAATAAATAAATAAATAAAATATTAAAATTAAATTAATATGAGCTTCAAAATTCATAATATAATTATGTATTTATTTTCCATAATTTTGGTTTCTCAAACTTAAAAAAAAAATCACCTTAGCCGCATAACTACAACTACGTAAAAATTATTTTAGTTTCTTAAATATGAAAAATAAATGATTTTAGTTTCTTAAAATTATTATAGAGACTAAAAAGGTTTTAAAAAATTATATTGTTTTTCAAATTTAATGTTTGGATATTATGAACTTTTGTTTTGCAATTTTAATAATTTGAAAAAATATTTAAATTTTGACTGTCAAAATCATATTTGTTTCTGCTAGATTAGTAAAGGATTAATAACTAAAGTACTCTTCGCAAGTTGTACTAGCACTTGAACTGGTCGGGCTCATACTGTTCCCAAACTCAAGCGATCAAGGAGTAGTTCTGATGAGTGAAAGCTAATTGTGTGACCCATTGATGAAAAAAACGGAGTGTATAAGTATTATAAGGGGTGTGGGACATAACTTTTCAGAATTTTCTAATTTTGGCCTTATTTTGATGGTGTTTGTAACTATAATCAGTTTATTTTTACATCTTTTTGAGCTTAATTTAACTTTAGCCGCATCAATAAATATTAAAATATCAAAAAATAATTTAAGTAACTAAAAATCACTTTTTAAGATATTTTTATTTCGCAAACTCAATAAGTCCAATTACCACAAATTCTATTTAAATCAATCTATTAAGCATAAAAGTTCAATAAAAAAATACACAATTAAAGCTTAAATGAGAGCATAAATTCACACTCATCACATTCTCACTCTTATCCTTTTGCATTCTTTAGAAAGACTGATTTTTATTTCACATCTACATTGGATCAAATAAATGAACATCACTGGAAACATATCATTCTTCTAGAAATCAATTTGCCATGCACATACAATTGGAAAAAAAATTATATTTTTCACACATGAGGTAATCTTTTGAATTTACAAGAAAATCAAATATGAAAGATATCACTCAAGTTTAAAATGCATATTTTCTCACCAAAATTTGCTCAAGTGTTTTGACATGTGTTTTCACTCAAAATACCCATGTAAGTAAACACTCTTGATATCTAAAATGACTCTAATATTAACAAATTTTCAAAAAACATGTAATCAAAGATTATAACAGGTTATAATGAGGCTAAGGTAAAGGTAGAAGAATTTTTTTTTGCTTTTTGAAATAAATATAGAAATCACCCACACACTTTATCATCAACCAATCCTAACATAATCCACTAGCTCGTTCTTTCTTTCTAAGACAAGTACAAATATGGTCATTTTCTTTTTAAGGTTTTGCAATGGGCTTAAAAAAAGAAAAAAGATTTAAGGCTCAAAGGGGCTATTAATGGATTAATACCAGGTAGGGCTTATTTGACAAAGTAGTTAGAAACAAGAAATGCCTCAATCATATCAAATAAAGCTTATCTAACTAAGTTGCAAAACAAAGAATCAAGCTAAGTATTATAGAATAAACAAAACATGAGCAAATCACCCAAGAAAAATAGGAATGACATATGGTGGCCCATCCTTTACATTTTGCTCAAGACTCACAAGGTCAAAACTCTTTCACAAATGATTTAATTATGAAATTCTCGAATAAACTAAATTACAAAGTTATAAAAAAATCCACTCATATCAACATGACTCCTACTTTTCCATAATAATGATCGTTCCGGTTACTAAATCAAGTCTTAAAATCTAAATATGTTTTATTGAACACAACATTTGTTTTTGAAAAAAGAAATTAAAAATGAAAATTAAACAAAAACAAACTGATAGAAAGCAAACACAAAATAAGAATAGGGAACAAAGTAAGGTATCCTAGAGAAGTCAAGTTCATCCCATCCATCGTCTTATTTAGCATGTCTTTATTTTCATTAAATATTCGAAGACAATGTCCATTAACTATGAAAGTGTTGTGTGAAGATTCTTCCTTGATCTCCATTGCTACATAAGAGAATGCTTGTCTAACAATGAATGGCCCTTCCCTTTTGGAGCCTAACTTACTGTAAGACTCGAGAAAATTAAATAGTTAATTAAAATAATTATTTAATAAATGCGGGTAATAGAAGCCTTTGAGACATTTAATGCAGAGAGTTATGATGTGGAAAAGTATTAGCTCAAATGGTTTAGAGTACTTGTTTGTGTTAGAGGACTTAGGGTTCAAGCCCTATGTATGCCAAATATGTGTTATTTTAATTTATGCATTATTTTCATGATATACTTGAATGTAAACGTGATAATAAAATCCTAAAATTGTAGGAATTATCACAAATATGAATTGGTTGATTTGGTTGTGCATTTGAATTGGTAATTGATGGGTTGTATGGTTGAGAACAAAATTTGCTCTCTTTTTGCCAAATTTTCATTTGGTATGTGTATGGAAGGGTTTAGGAACCCTAGTAGCCAAGAGAGGAAGATTAGGGGGCTGGAAGCATCCCATTTATGAGTGTTGAATAACCATAAACCACATTTTATTTAATTTTTGTTTTTATACTTAATCTCACTTAATTAGGGTAGTAATTGTGAGAGAGAAGAGAATTGGAAGGAAGAAGGGTGTTGCATTGAGTGTGAATTGCAAGCAGTGGTTTTACAGAAGGGTTTTCGTGGTAGGTGCTGAAAGAATTGAGCGGGGAAAATATTATTGGTGTGCAAGGGAAGGTTAAGAGAGTTTTGGGTTAGAGATACATCGAGGATTCGAATTTGGAGCACGGATTCCAAGTAAGGGGAGTTGTTTCTGCATGTTTTAATCGTAATCACTATACTGTGACTTGTATGATCATAATTGCATGAACACTACGTCTGGTTGCGCGATTTTCTACACAATTTTGGGTTCTGCCCAGAAACCGCTTGGCAGGCATGCATGTGCAGCCAGGCGGCACGTTAGTTTCCCCATTTTGGGGTTATGTTATGAATTGTCTAGCGGCATGACAGAACCGCCAAGTGATGCACACTGTTCTGTCACTATTTGATTTCAGAATGGTATATTTCATGATGTATTGATCCCTCTATGATTCTTATAATTGTGAAGTTGCAAGATATCATGATTTCATTACTGCATGTATGATTTTAAATTACCCATGGGGATGAAAAGAAGATGAATTATGATTCAACCTCAAGAATAATTTGAATATTGGGTTTTTTTGGGATATATTATGATGTATGGGTAAAACCTGATGGTGCGAAAAGAGTAATAGGATTGGGAGTTGAATTGATAAATTGCGAGGGCTATTTGATTATGATAAAATGGAAGTCCAGATCGTATCTTGTGAGAATGGGGTTCACTGGGAATGCAGAAATGCGTGTAATTTAACCAGGTTCTGATACGCCGCCTGGCGGCTCCGTGCTGGCGCCAGGCGGTGACGTGAGCAGACCCAGTTTGGGTGTTGTGTTGTAGTTGGTCGCGAGAGAGTTTTGGGGTACTTGAAATATACAGAACAATTGGTGAGTGAAGAGGGAAAGATTGATGTACCAGGGTACTTTTGGAGGGGTATAATGTGTATGCAATAGAGACTAGGATATGGTGTGTTGGTAGGAATGTTAAGGAAAGAAAGGGATAAGGATAATTTTTAATTAGTAGGACAGGTTCTGGAAGCATAGTCCTTGCATATGTGTGACTGGATAACTGTTGAGTATGATTTATTGGCTCTAGGTAACATTGTGACTTATATGCAATGATGGATGATATTTGATTATGTAATATTGCATAGAAATACCAGTTAAATGTAGTGGAGGTGCTGGATTGGGCAATAATGCTAAGTTAAAACAAATCCTTAGAGAATGTGATATCATGGTTGCTAAAGGCCAAGTCATACTAGAGTCAATTAGGAAGTGGATCATAGGTAATGGACCATGCGTGGTGTGACAAAATTTCACTAATTCGAGGTTGAAGAATAAGAGAACATGATTATCTTGGTGTTTTTTAGTGGTATAAGTCCATGTGCTCTATCATGTGCAAGAAAATCAGACAGTGTGTATGCCACTGGTGTAGCGCCTAGCGGCTCGAGTGTGTGCGCCAGGCGATAGGACTAGCGTGAGGGGTCCCTGCACCGCGTGGCACCTAGCGGTAAGGTGTGCCCCACCAGGCAGTGACTGTTAAACAGTGGGTTTGGGAGAGCGCAGGCGCTTGGCGGCGCTTGCTACTACGCCGGGCGAAAATCCCACTAACTATGCTTCGTGTACGTGTTGCGTGTTAAGCAATGATGCTATACTTGGATCGTGAGATGCTGTGCCATGAGCGGGTAGGTTCATGGATGGTGGTTAACATGTGATGATATGAGCGGGGAGGTTCATATCCAGTTACTCTTGCATGGGGATACGAGCGAGGTAGGTTCATATGTTTCGTGCTCACGCTTGAGAGATGCTGCGTGCGGGGAGGTACATGGCTGGTGGATCACATGTGTTGGATTACGGGCGGGCAGGTCCGTAGAGCAGGACTACGGGCGGGCAGATCCGTAGAGCAGGACTACGAGCGGGGAGGTTCGTAGAGGCAGGACCACGAGCGGGCAGGTTCGTGTGAGCATCATATTCCCGAGTCCAAGGCTAACCATTTTGTGTGATTTGAAGACTGAGAAGTCTTGGGGTTAAGGTCTTGGCCAAGAACTAAGTAGATTGATTAAGATGGGTGTATGATTTATCTTGTGTATTATATATATGATATCTTTATTTTTATCAGCTCACCCTTTCTGTTTATGTATAGCGATGATCGTGTGATTCGTTACACGGGAGCAGATGTTGATACAGGTGATGCTGAGGATGCTCAAGCGACAGAGTGAGGGCTAGCTTGGGGATTAGAGCTAGGAGATTTTTACTTTAGTTTGTTATGTTTTCAATTATGAATACGAATTTTGGAACTTGTAATACTCTAGCTATTTATGTTTTATAAATTTTGGCGCATGTTTCACATTTTAAATTTTCCTGCATTTGGGAATAATAATATTATGAATTTTGAGATTCAATTTTCTATTTTTAATTATTTATTTAAGTAATATTCCTTTGGGATGTTACACTTACCACTCATGTGGCCTAGCTTGGATTTATATAATAACACCTTGTGGCCTACCTTAAAGTCCTTCCTAGTAGCAAGCTTTTGGTCATGGAATGGTTTGGTCTTTCTTTGTTGAACTTTGAGTTTTCATAGGTCGCAAGCCTAATCTTTTCTAATTCTTGCAATTGAAGTTTTCACACTTTTCTCGCTCCTTCCAAGTCGAAGTTACAAGCCTTTAAGGTCTAATAGGCCTGATGTTCAATCTCCACAGTAGATAGCAAGTTTTACCGAAAACAACCCTAAAAGGTGACATACATATAGGTGCTTTGTAAGTCGTCCTATGTGCCCAAAGTGCATCATCCAATCATGCCTAATCCTACTAGGTTTCACTATTTTCTCTAGTATCTTTTTAATCTCCCTATTAGAGATCTCAGCTTGTCCATTATTTTGGGGATGATATAGTGTAGAAATGCGATGTGTCACCCCATATTTCTTCAAGATGTTCTTAAGTAACTTATTACAACAATGGGTCACTTGGTCACTAATGATGGCTCTAGGTATCCCAAACCTACATAAAATATTAAACTTGACAAAACTCATAAAACTCGAGCATCATTAATCCTTGTAGCTATAGCCTCCACCCATTTGGAGACATAGTCTACAACAAGTAAAATATAAGTAAACCTTGTAGAAGGAGGAAAGGGACCCATAAAGTCCATACCACAAATATCAAATACCTCGCAAAACATCATGGGTTGTTGAACCATCTCGTGTCTGTTAGTAATGGATCTAGCCACTCTTTGACTTTGTTCACAATTCTCATACACCCCCGTTGCCTCCTTAAAAATGGTAGGCCGATATATGTCCTTTGTGCGTCATAGTGTCCACCACAAGGGGAGGAATGACAAAACTTTAGCACATAAGGTATCTCAGTGTCTTCAACACACTTCCTTATTACTTGGTCACTACCAATGCACCACAAGAAAGGTTCATCCCTTACATAATACTTTGCTTCACTTTTTAGCTTGGCATGCTAAAATTTAGAAAAGGAAGGAGGAATAACATAAGCAACTAAATAGTTAACAATATCAACAAACCAGGGTTCAAGAAACATACCTTTCACAATAGTCAAAGTTAGTAGGAACTCATCAGGGAAGTTATCATGGATGGTTGTGTCATATCCATCCCTTTCAATCCCATTGAGAAGGTCAGTTATAAAGTTATGTGCCTCATTTCTATCTCGAATCTCAATGTCAAACCCTTGGAGTAGTAGCATCCATCTAATCAACCCCGGCTTGGAATTTTCTTTCTTTAGAAGGAATTTCAATGCAAAATCATTAGTATAAACAATTACCTTATAGCCAAGTGTATATGATATGAATTTGTCCAAGGCAAATAGAACAGCTGATAATTCCTTCTTAGTTGTGATGTAGTTAGCCTGTATCGTGTCCAATGTCCTTGAAACATAAAAAATCACATGTGGTAGCTTCCCATCTCGTTGTGCAAGTACCACTCTCACTACAAACTTTGATGTACAATACATCAAATCAAATAGTAATGTCCCGTCAGGTGGCTGGATAAGAGTGATGGTAAGTTCCTTTTTCAAGGTATCAAAAAAATCTTTGAATTACTCTTCAAAGTCAAATGGTAAGTGCTTTTGGTGTAAGTTGGAGAGAGGATTGACTATCTTGCTAAACTCCTATATAAACCTCTTTTAATCCTGCATCTCCAAGAAAAGATCGAACATCTCGTATAGAAGAGGACTAAAGTAGATGTGAAATAATATCAATTTTAGCAAGATCAACAAATATATCATTTCTAGAAACATGACATAAATTATACCTTGTTCCACGATAAAATGTCACTTTTCAAAATTCAAAACAAGGTTAGTTTCCTCAGGTCCCTCCAAAACTCTCGCTAGATTAGCTGAACAATTATCAAAATACAAACCATACACGCTAAAATCATCCATAAAAACCTCAATACACTATTCCAACAAATATGTAAAAATACTTAACATACATTGATGAAATGTTTTCAGAGCATTGCAAAGGCCAAATGGGTCTTCCTATAAGCATATGTACCGTAAGGACAAGTAAAAGTAGTCTTATGTTGATCCTCTGGGGCTATAAAAATATGAAAATACCCAGAGAATTCATCACTCAATAAATCAATACCAAACAGGGAATGGTCTTCAATATGCAATCTCCATGGTCAACGATCCTAAATACACATCTATCTTAGTACGTGTTGTCATCATGAACGGTCTTCCCAAGATAATAGTGGTCAAATTCATTCCATCATCATCCTTCATATCCAACATGTAGAAATCTGGAAGAAAAATCAACTTGTCCACACGAACAAACACATCTTCTGCACACCTGTAAGGTTAACTGTGCTACGGTTGGCAGTTGAATGACCACATTTGTAGTCTTAAGAGGTCCAGAGAGAGAAGTGAAACTCTTAAATCTAACATGGCATTGTCGAGCTTAGTACTTCCTATCACACAAGGAACATAAAACATGCCTAGATCCTTGCATTTCCATGGTATTTGAAGAGGTATTTTAATCAAGCTTGACACATTTCTTCCTAATTTCATAACCTCATTATCCCTAACAAGCCTTCTATTTGTGCAAAGTTCTTTCAAAAACTTTGCATATTTGGTTAATTTTTTGTTACAATATCTAGTAAAGGGATGTTTATCTCCACATTTTTTAAAGTATTCAATTTCTTTGTCTAATTACTACATTTTCTTGTTTTTTGGTTTCAATCGATTTGGATAGGGATGAAGAGGAGAATAAGAAGAAGAAATAGAGGATACTAACCTGGAGTCATCACTCGGTTCAGGCATTTCAGAGGTTATTTATGTTGCTTCGCCTGATCCTCCACTTTCATTATTAAGTGCAACGTCATCTTCTTTTTCTTCATCCTCGTGGGCATCCTCTAAGCCTTACACTTGATTTTCTGATCTCAAAATGATAGCACTTACATTGCATGGATTGATAACAATTTGTGCAGGTTATTGACTTGATCCTTTATCTTTAAGGTGATTTACATTAGATTCCAATTGCTCCATCCTTTATTTCATGCCCTTTACTTGTTGTTGATTTTCCTGACTTGTTGTTGTTAACTTAATAATCATTTTCTTCACTTTAACGTTCTGATGAACCATCATCTTGATAAATTTTCCTATCATCGAATCATTAGATGTAGCACCTGGTTGAGGTTGTTATCTCATTTGATGTGGAACACTGGGTTGTTGGTGTTGTTGATTTTGTTATTGTGACTACTGATTAGCCCATCTCAAATTTGGATGATTTCTCAAACTTGGATGATACCTATTAGAGGACATGTCGTATTTATTCTAAGATATTTTAGTTCCTTCAAAAATGTTCGTAGCAAAAGCTTGAGATTGTTCCTTCACAGAAGTTTCTACTGAGTTGGGACATGCACTAATACAATGAGTTGTTGAAGTACAAATTCAACACACCCTTGCAACTTGTGGATTTGATGTCTTGAACAAGTTTACAAGATCATCTATCTTTTTCTCTAACCCATTTATTCTTTCATCTATATTTTTCCCATTTGTAGTGGCTTTAGATATTGAAGATGATCCTTTAATAGAACACCCAAAGTGTAATCTTTTATGCAATTTACGCAATTTCTGTTCAACTTCCAGATCAATTTGATAAAATTCACCCGGGTTGGCTCGAGTCATGCACTATCCAGTTCGCCTGAAAGTGTTCATCTGTTTTGACCTTTTTTTCCCCGTTAGACGAAAGATTTCAAGAAAGAAATAAGTTAAGGGTTGTTGGGTTCAATGCTAGGAGAGCTGTGTCAGAACGAAAAACTTAAGTACCAAGTCTTTCCTAGCTAGAGTATTCCCCAACTAGTCACAAATATTTCTCAAAAATAATTCTGAATCAAAACAAAAACAAAAACTTTGCTAGCAATTTTAAAATAACTAAAGACTACACAAACACAAACTAAATGAAATGTATATTTGTTAGAAAAATAAAATTAAAAAATAAAAATAAAAACAAATAAAATGAATAAATAAATAGAAAATAAATATGATTCAAAATATTAAAAATACTAATTGTATTCCCCAACAATGACACCAAATTTGATAAGTTGTTGTTAACACTATCAAATTATCACTACTTGACCAAAAAACTTAAGTATTGCAAAGTTAGTGGTTAACATACTAGATATGGTTAACTTAACCCTAAGTCGTATCTCGACGAATACAAAATGGATTTTCAATATTCTTATAAAATCCTACACGAGAAGTTAATAAAACACAATGCAAATAATAAAAGATAAAGGTAAAAACCAACCTAATGGAATTAATAAATAAGATTGATATGAAAAAAATATAAATGTGAATTTGATAACAATAAATGAAATAACAATTTAATAAAATACTTTTAAACAATTATAGTAAAATAGGCTAATTTCACTACTTTTTTAAAATAGATTCATCATTAGTTATCTACAAATTATTTTTGAATTGATTGTTACAATTTATTTGAAATTAATTAAAGTAAATTCTTAACTAACTTGTTAGTATTCTCACTATTAACCAAAGTCGGTTCTCAATTAGAAGCAAGAACATTTTAGATTATTCATAATAAATTAAGCTAAAGTACATTCTGAATTAAATTATATTTTGCTTAATCAAGTTTACTTTTTGCCTTCTTACTAAGTAAAAAGTTAATTAACCAAAGTGTTGAGATTTTTAGGACTTTTGAAAATATGAGATATATGAGAGATATATGTGATATGTCATACGGAGGAACATGTTGTTGTATTTTATTGATATACCCTATACATAAAGCAAAATATAACAGAATATCAAGTATAAAATATTTAGAATATCTCACTCCTAATTTAAATAAAAAAGATATTAAGTAATATTCTCAACATTCCTCCTTGCTTAATATCTGTTTATTTAAATTTTATATCTTCATATTTGATTCTCCATCTTTTGATGCTTGATTTTCTACTCTTTTTTGTGCTTGTATTTTTTGTTTTTCTCTTTCTCATTGTTTTGTCTTTATGCGCTTTTATTTGAGCCACGGTGGGATTTTCAGACAAGGGAACATCATCTTTCCTCCACGACTCCCCATAGATCTAGTCCCTCTAGATGTGTTTGCATCCTTTCCGCCCATAGATCATAGCTTTCACCATCAAAGAGTGGAATAGCGACGTGTGACATATTTCCTTCCATTGTATCGACAATAAGAACAATCATCCTTGAGGGGAGATTGCTGGGAATAGTTCAAGTGTGAGCCAAAGTCCCACATTGGATAGAATAAACAAAGTTAAACACTATATAAGAATAAAGGTCTATAACACTATTGCCTTAAGGTTTTGGGGTAAAAGTGGTGTCAAATGCCTTGTATGTGTAAAATCAATGTCATATATATATGCCGACCACAATCTCTCAATGATAATAACCAAACCATATGACATAAAAATATAACCTATCACAACGTACATTCTTGATTAACTCTTGTTAATTTTTTTACCATTAATCAAAATATATTCTCAATTAGTAGCAAAAGTCATTCAATCGCATGAAAGTTCCTAACTTTAATCAAAATATATTCTCAATTAAAAGTAAAAGCCATTACACTCATATGATCAACATGCATATAGATTAAAATACCTCGCTAATTACCTATGATGTAAAAACCATTACTTTTTATGTGATTCAAAGATAAAAGACATAGATGAATGAAAACCAAAACAATAATCAAAAGAAAAAAGACAATATTTTAATTTAACCTCATAATCCATAATGAAATTACAATGGAACCAATCCTAGAAGTTTAGCCCTCCATGGATGGAGTGGAATACTTCATGAATGAAAGAAGAAATTAAAATGCACTGGATGGTAGCTGCAAAAAATCAGAGTGGCGAAGACTTTTTTTTTCTGCTTCCCCTAAGTCTTTTTTATATTGGGGTTAGGATCTGAATTTTTTGTTACTGAAATTTAATTTTTGATAATGTAATAACTCTCAAATAATTAACAAATTTGTTCAATTTAAAAATATTTTAAAGATATTATCTGTTGATATTTTCTAATTAATTATCTAAAAATATTTAAATCATTATACAAAACTGTATATTTCCCAAATCTAAATTTTAGCCCTTTAGTCACATCCAAATTTCTCAATTTAGCCTTCTTGTTTGAGAAGCTTTACAATTTTGACCAAAGTTGACTGTTTGACTGTTTGATGAGAGGCTGCCATGTGGCAACTATGTTTTTCCTCTCAAAATTAGGATTTTTCTACGGTATTATACGCGTGGACTAGTGAATGGAGGGTTCACGACGTAGGTGGTTTCATGGTAGTAAGGTGCTTCGACGCAGGCTTCAATGGTTTCTAGTTTGTGTCAACTGACTCGCGGTGGAGATGCACGAAGTTTGAACATTGGGAGTTGTGGGTGTTGGTTGTGCGTGGAGTACTAGTGGAAAATGAAAAATGAACCGATCACACATAGCAAGTAATAAGTATTTTATCGTTCTCCCCAAAGGACTTGTGCAACGCATGACAACTTTCGCAATTCACGATTCAATTAGACACAAAGTTCACAAAAAAACTAAGAAACTGTTTTTGTATTTTTATCAAACAGTTGGTGTGTAATAAGAAATTAACATAGTGTATTCTAAATTATCTCAATTCTATATTCATGTTAAAATCAACTCACAAGAATAATTAAATCCTATTCCTATAGCCTTTGAGCCTATGATCACTCATCAAGTGCCAACCCCTTGAATCTTGAATAAGTGAACTCATGCATTAGTTTCAAGAATCAAATATTACTAATGAACTAAGTTCTATTCCTATATACAAGTATCTATTAGGTATTCAATTTAAATTCTAGATTTTAAAGATATTTCCCAACACCTCAAGAATCATAAATCTAGCATGAAAACAATCCACATCAAGCATGAAACATGAAAATCAAACATTAACCTGAATTAAAGAAAACATATATAAATTCTAACAATACAATTTTACATAAGAATTTAGTGTTTTACATAAGAATCTCAACAAATAGAAATTGTTCTCCATGGTAAAGAACCCAGGGTTTTATAAAATTGAAGAATAGGGAAGATATTGGAGCCATAAAGTAAAATCAATCTCTCCCCCAACGTTCTTAACAACTACTTCATGCTCCAATTGCGCCTCTCATTCACATCTTTGTCCCCAATTTTGTAGCCCATTATCCTCTCCAACCCAAAAGCGATAAAAACTCCATGGATGAAAAAGGAGACCCAAGAAGGAGAAAGGAGAGTTTTCCAACACCCCTAGCAGCCTCCAAAAGCCTTTTCCAAGCACCCAAGGTGTTTCTATTCGTGAAAAATGATGAATACCCTAAAACTCGTAGAAACTTGAGTAAATAACCATATTCAAGTATCAGGATTGTTATTCTTGCCCATTGAGGCCTAAAATTGATGCTTTCTGACTTGTAACTCATTAAGCGAGCCATATTTTGTTTAGACTGTTTGAAAAAAGGGAGTGTATAAGTAGAAACTATGGACGTATTTAGCTCCTTACATATTTCTTTCTGGAATTTAATAATTTTGACCTTATTTTGTAACTTTGGAATGATTCAATTTCACACCTTGATACCGAAAGTATATTTTAAAAAGAAAAACTTATCTTTCATAAATATCACAAAGCAAAATTTTATAAAGACATTTTATTTTTATATTTTGAATATTTTAAACGAAAAGTTAAGAAACTTTTATGATTTATCAATTTCACTATTTTTGTTTTTTTAATATAACTAGGTAAAAATAAATTTAAAAGAAAAAATAAATCAAATAATATATTCTAAAATAATGACTGTGTTTCAATTTTTATGTAAGTTCATTTATATGTAGTAGCAACGTATATATAATAACATTATCTTCTAATATAATAACATTGACAGTATATATAAACTTAGATAGTATATATATATATATATATATATATATATAAATATATATATATATATATATATATATATATATTATATAATATATATATTTTAAATACTAGGTATACTTTTTGTATGAAGGTTGTTATTTCTATTGGTCATTGATTTTTGGTTTAGTGGAGTCATGATCAAAATTTACTAAGGTTCCACAAAAAGTGCGAACATTTTATCAAAGAGAAAATAAATTTTAACCTCTCTTGACTCAAAATTTATGACTATTTTTGGGCCAAAATCAGTTTCGTCCCTTGGCAGTGGGAGTTAACATTTTATTTCTTGGTAAAAATAATTACAAATAGTTCTTATTCCCAAAATCAAAAAAATATTTTAGTTACAAGGATAAAAAAAGAATACAATATAATTACAATAATAGCAAAAGATTACAAAGAAAATAACAACACATAAGATCTCCCTTTTTGATAATAAAATTTAAACTAAAATAGGACGAACTTAGGCCCCATCCGTGAACTCATCATATACTTTAAGTCGACTTTTGGACGTTAAATATCCACCTTTAAGTATGGGGTCGACTTCCGAACGATCGGGACAGTACAATATGTAGAAGTAGTAATAGAAAAAGTATATAAGCATTACTTTTAAAACAAGCAATTATTTAATCAATTTGAAATAAAAAGAAGTATTTAACTATTTATTTTAATAAAAATATAAATAAATTTCTTTTATTTATTATTTTGGTCTAGGGGTCGAGCGTCCTCCTAACCAATTTGTTAGTGTTCTATTCGTCCAAACCGGTCGGTGGTATCTACTAAAGATACTTTGGCACTCTAGTTAGCTCAGTATCGAACAGTCAAGCAGATTACAGTAGTCTTAAATGCATATTAAACATACCAACAACCATACCTTTGACCTTTATTTATAGTATTCTTCCACGGGCTTTGATTAGTGATGACCTAATGATGACCCAATAGTAGGGGTCACTACAAAAAAAATTGATTTTTTCTATGGATAAAATCTGTATGTAATGAACAAAATTCGTATGTAATTAGATATTATCTACGAATTATATACGAAAACAAATCTGTATGTAAACCAGGCGTCAGAAAACTTACATACGAAAAATATTCCGTATGTAACTTTAGATACGAAATTTTTCGTAAGTAATAAAATCTGTATGTAATTTACATACGGATTATTTCGTATGTAATTCTCGGTGAATTACATATGCAAAATTCCGTATGTAACTTACATACGAAAAAATCCGTATGTAATTGATCAGAATACATGCGTGTATATTACATACGGAATAATCTGTATGTAAATTATATACGAACAAAATCCGTATGTAATGTGGAATGTATTACATACGGAATGATTCGTATATAATAATGGTGCAATTTTATACAGCATATTCCGTATGTAAATCTGTATGTAATAATATACTTTTTAAATTAAAAACTGTATTTTTTCATTTTCAATTTTTTTTACATTTCCTGTCAATTGCAATGAAATTTCACCAACAAGCAATATTTACTTAATCCAAATCCAAGTTAATTATAAACAACATAAAATCCAAATCAAAGATAATAACATAATCCAAATCCAAGTTATAAACAAAATAAGTGTCAACAATTTGGTCTAAAAGTGCTAATATAGTTCTAATAAAAGTGCTAACATATCATAATCTAATGTAGAATTTTAATTTTAAGAGATGAAATCTGAATCCACTAAGACTATTTTGCATAATTTCATTACACTGTAGTGCGACAAGTAACAAGCCATTAGGAATCATTTTAGTGCTAAACTATGTGTTGGCATTAAAGGTGAATTCAGGATTTTCACTGTTTTTTTCTTTTAGTAGCATTTTACCATTTTAACTACAAGTTTGCGTCTCCTACAAACCCCTTTTTTTCTTTCTCACATCACAACACAACTTTCCATTCTACACTTTCCTCACAACACTTCAATCCCTTCGCCAGACCTCCAAATTACTATATGTTAATGTATATATATATATATATATATATATATATATATATATATATATATATATATATATATATTTTTTTCTAAAAAATATTATATATGCCACAGGAATCAAGGAATGAAAAAAATTTAAAATAAATTTGGAACCAGTTATATAAAAATTCATTATATAAAAGACTTTTCTCTTCCTAAAAAATTATGTAGAAGTAGTTATATAAAAATTCGTTATATACAACATTAACAGTAGCTCCATTGGCTAAGTGTTGCTCTTGCAGCATATTATGAAGCCAAATGCATCTTTCTTTTCATCTATCATTTTCTTGATTTCTAGATTTTGCATATCAATATATTTAAACCAAAACATGCATTTTAGAGTCCAGCATTCAACTTCAAAAAAATACTTGTACTAGCCCAATGTACCTTTTGTTCATCTGCAACTCTAGATCGAGGAGTTCAGCGGAGTTCAAATCTTATCATACTTGCCCTTCCACTTTGCCTTGGTCCGATGGATGTCAATCTTGAATTTTTACCTGAACCATAAAATGGTATCTAGCATTAGAAGTGGAGAACAAGAATTTATATAGAAAGTGAAAATCCAAAATAGATTTTACATTAGAGGAACCACATACGATACCTTTAAGAATCGAACCCTTTGTATAACAAACTCATTCGTGGATTGACCTTATTTCTGCAAGAGATGCGCTCATTAGAGGAATTTATTGTGTCCAACAATCAAATAGGTGGAGATATCACCGCCCTAGGTTTGGAAATTGGGAATTTCCAGAACTACTAATACAACTTACGAATAACAATTTCTGATTGATACAAATAAAGAACAACAACATTGTTTGGCAAACAGATTTTCGGAACTGAAATTGGGTTCGATTCACGTACCTCTACATAGTGAAAAAAGAAAAAATGAACCATTACCAAGCTTCATCTCCTTCAAATGAAGTTCAATGACTGTGAGAGCGCGGAAGGAATTATTGTAGAGTGAGCACGAGAAAAAGGGTTTCAATGTTAAAAAAAAGATATTTTCCAAATTTAATTTTTTAATATTTTATTATTTAAAATTCGTATATAAAATTTATATGTAATGTATGTGTTTGTTTATGTACAGATTCATATATTCTTACATACGAAATTTATCCTTCACAAAATACTCCTTCATTACATACCAAAACTATTCGTATGTAATTTTATTTTACATACGAATACTAATTCATAGATAATATCTGTATGTAAAGTCTAATTTACATACAGATCTAAATTTTTATGTAACTATCCATATGTAATTATGACTTTTTTTGTAGTGGGTGTCAAAATGAGCCAACCCGACTCACACGGTTTAGCTCACCACGAGTTGAGCTAAAAAAGGGTAAGCTCAACTCAACTTACTTTTTGGTGAGCTAAATATTTTACAACCCGGCTCAATTTATTTTGTATATTTATTGCATTACAATGAAGTGAATGAACTTAATTTATTTTTTTAATAATGAAATCAAAGTATTCATCTAGTTCTCAAAATAGTATTATAAAGATAATAGTTAAAGATTAAAATATAAAAAAAAAAAGAATGACATAGCAGTATTCCACGTCGCGTAAGATTTATAAAAATAATGATTTCCCCTAGAATGTAGTATAAGGTTAATTAAGACTCAATCCAAAGACAAGACAAGTGATTAAATGACTATAATATGTGTGTGGTGAAATGAGTGAGGAAAATTAGCTAATTCTACTATGAAGCTTTCTAAAATATATTCTACACTCTAAACTAAGAATGAATATGATCTAAAATTGACTAGAGTAATTGTACATAACCTAAACCAATGCTAATGTGCTATATGAACTATATTTCTTTGATTTAGGTCCTAAATGAATGTATAATGAATGGGATGATAATTTTAGACCGTAGAAATGCATGAACTACTACATGCAACCTAATCTAACCTCTGATTTTACCTATAAAATGATGAAAAATAGAATGCATGTAAAATGTTTGACAAAAATCCTATATGAAAACCTAATTCCTAAAAGGTGTTTCATGAAATGATTGAATGAATGAAGATGGAACTAGAATTCATGCTGAATTACAGTTAATAAGGCCGGTCAAAATGCAAGTAGAATTCATGCTCAATTACAGTTAATAGGGCCAGTCAAAATGCATTGAACTGCAATGTTAAAAACTGTTGTAATGAACTAAATAATACTGAACTGCACTGCTATATGAACTGAATTTTTTTCGAATTGAACTATTTTTTATATGCATACTTACATTTGGTAATTAAATTTGAAGCAGCCCATCCTTAATGTAAATTCATAATATTTTGGATAATCAACTTCCTTTTTTTGGACAATTAATCATCCGAGATAATTTAATATATAGTTTTCAATAATGAACTTTGATTACCTGGACAATTCATCCAAGAAACTCATGGGAAAAACAACAACACAACCAAAATACTAGATAATACAACAGATTAATTTCTCCTAACTTGCAAGAATATATGAGGATTAACAACTATGAAATGGCAACAATAATCACAATCAATGAACACATCAATTTTAGCGTGAAAAACCCTTCAATTCAAGGGTAAAAACCACGGGTCGTCCAGACCAAAGAAATTGCTCCACTATAATCAAAAGAGTGTACAAATGAGTCTTAACAAATTGCACAAACAAGTGCTAACATGCAGCCAAACAACAAATCATCAAATCTTGCTAATTGAAGAACAAAGTGAGAAAAATCCCTAAAACAGAGCTACTATGCGGGACAAATATCTCAAACCTGAGACTTCCAATTGATAATCTGAACGGTCATAACTAAGAATCATATGCTGCAAACCTTGTGTCAAATTTTCAGCCCAATCCAACGGCTAACGAACCTGCAATCATCAATTTACCAAGACTGCACCGTGTGAAAAATTTGCAGAATTTCCTCCCCATTCTCTCTTCTTCTTGGCTGCGTTTTTTGTCACTCAATGCTCTCTCAGTCTACTAACTTGGAAGCTCTCTTACTTACCCTAAGTGAGTCAAATAAATCTGACTAAGTATATGAGCCTTAACATAGTTGGGAGTCCAAAGTTTGGGAGCCCAAACCCAACATAAAGTTATAGTTATATATATATATATATATATATATATATATATATATATTTTTTTTATACTAAAAAATATATTTTAGCATCACCAAGTTTTTGGCAACAAAACTATAACTTACGGTTTTCAAAGTTAATTTCCATTCAGAAATAATTTTCCTTGTTCTAAATTATTTTTAATTCAGTCAATCATTCAAATTTTCTTTGGTAAATAGAAAAAAAATTAGATAGTTTAATATCATTTCTCCAACTAACATATAAGTGATTCACTAGAAAAAACAATTAACAAAATTTTATTTTATATCATGTGAAGATTCATGAAAGACTAATAGTTCAAAATCATGTAATAATATAATTAACACTTACACGCATCCTCCGATACAGTGGATAGCGCGAGACGTGGGCCAATTGTGAAGGGCGCTTTTTATTATTGGACAGAAAATAATAAGAGTAGTTCAATTGGTGAATAGTTAACTTAACTTAATCTTGAGGGGTTCAATTTTTTTTAAACTGAATTGTACAATAGTTCAATTCAAGTTAAATATAATTTAATTATTTTAGTTTAATTTAGTATTGTTAATCTACAGTCCAATCCAATTCAATTAACTTTGCCCAATCTGACCAGTTAAACATGCTTACTAATGCTAACCCAAACTCAAACGTATAGATGATGGACATGATTTGAAATACTTCTATACGACTAATACTATCACAAAAAACCACTAATTTGATTTAAAATCATGAAATGCAAAAATCCCTAATAATGAACCCTAATCAACTCAAATAACAAACACACTAAGTTTTCCTTAATTGACTAATCAAACTTGTTCGAATTGAGTTATTGAAGCTCGTGGAACATTGAAAAACCTTAGGATAAAGCAAATTCACATATAGAACCCAACAAAACACACAGAAATCAAAAAGCGAATGTAACAGTGGTGGGCAATGAAAGATATGGCCAATGCAACTCAACCTTTATACAAATTCGAAGTAAATCAGTTTCTTGATTGCTCAAGTACAACTATGTGTATCTTGAACAAAAGTGTGGCAACTATGTGCTCACTAAAACTTAGTAATGATTATGCATTACTAATTTTCAGTATCTAATCAAGAAATTGATCAACTCAAGAGTGTATGAATGGTTGAATCTCTATTAACACGAAGGAAACAACAAAACAACATATTTAAACACGATGAAATGATTTTAGTCGGTGAAATTGAATAAGCATGCATCAATAATGGTTCATATCACAAGAATTACAGAAAATAAGGTTGAATTCACACTTCAGAGACTAACTATGTAGTTTTAAACCATGAACAACCGAACTAAGTAAAAAAATATATATAAATATGATGTAGAAACATATTCTTGCTACCTATGTAGAATAGGACGTGTTGTAACTTTAGTGAAGAAACGAGCACAATTGATAAAGAAGTTTAGATATGTGATACCCTAAGCTCCCAAGCTCTACTCCAAACGTTGTTCTCCATTCTTGATCACGAAGACTTCAAAAACTCGTTTCGACACTCACAAAGTTTAGACAAAAATACTTTTTACCTAATAAGCTATGATTACAAGTCAGAAAACCTCGTACAACAACTCATTTTTTATAGATTTCAACTTCCAAAATAGGCGCCTTTGTTGAGTGCAGCAGGTTCTAGGATTTTAGGTGATGAATTCCCCACTTTGACTAGCCAAGGCAGGTTGCTATACTTCTCAACAGTGTCCATTCGTGAACTTGGCCTGTTGTAGCAAGTTCAAATGACTTCTTTATCAATGACTTCCAATGGCTTTTTGCCTCACGGCATGATAGCCAATTTGTGATTAGATTCTAACTTGTGAGTACAATTGTTATTTTGATTTCCAACTATTTTTCTTGGTTTAAAACTTGTTTTAGACCTTGAATTCCTCTCAGACACGTGAATTTAAGTTCACAACTGGCAACACTTTCATTTGAGTCTTCTAAGCAAATGTCAACTCTACTAAGTTAGACATTCTTCTCTATTTTGGACTGAGTCTTTGATATGATTTTATCTAGAAAAGAGTACGACCGTTTCTGAATTTGAATCTTCTAGAGACAACAAAATATATCAGAGAAGAACACGTAGTAAGACAGGGATGGGGAATGATAAGAATCAGAGTTATAATCTAAGAACCAAGAGAATCCTCTCTCTCTAAATATAGGCATATAAGTTTAATAAAACCTATAAACTTTAAAAGAAAGCCCAAAGGCCAAATCACATAAAAATAAGGTTAAATCATTTCAGAGGTCTCCATTTTTGTAGAGAAATCTCAAGTAGATCCCCTTTTTTATTTGACTCAATTGAGTCCCTATTTTGGAAAATTCGTTGCAATCATGTTCTTTCCGTTAATAGTATAGTAACGATGTTAATTATGTGCCTAGTGTCAGCACATGTTTTATTTTTCATTATTATTATTTATAATTTTTTAATTTTTAATTTTATAATTAAAAAAAATTGTCATGTGTCAATCTGACATTGTGCCATGTGGCAGAGACAATGTGATGTGGTAGTGGCAGTGCCACGTGTCACTATTGGATGTGAAAAGTCTCAATGTAGTCTCTGTATTTATTATTTTTTCTCAATTTAGTCCCAATTTTTTAAAACGAATCAATTTTATCCCTATATTAAATTTAATTTTTATAAATATTTTACAATGGTATTTTTATGATAATTGATATTTTTGACAAAATTAAGTTTATTTAAATGTATATTTTGCACTAATATTTATTTAAATTTTATTTTAAATATTTATATATTTATAACGGAAAGGACCTAATTGCAACGAATTTTCCAAAATAGGGACTCAATTGAGTCAAACAAAAATGGGGGGACCTACTTGAGATTTCGCAACAAAAATGAGGACCTCTAGAATGATTTAACATAAAATTTAATAGAAAATGAAAATTAAAGACGTAAAGTTAGTGAAGCCCGCTCGCCCAGTGAATAGAAACTAGCTCACCTAGCGAATTTAACATTTTGTAAAATTAAAATAAAATTACAATTTATTTAATTTCCAAAATTATTCTTCAATTCTGCTTGCAATATTATATTCCTTAAGTTCCCTCCTTCATGGAACATTATAAGCTTTAAGGAGACATGTTTTGGTCTTTGCCCTTGTCATAGATCCTTTGAATTGCAAATGTTCATCCTTAAGTTCTTCTTATATATGTTCAGGAGATAGTCCTCTTATCATGCCCTCCTTTTGGAAGAGAATTTGTCCTCAAATTCATATCAATTGAAGATTCCTTATCAGTTTCTCCTGTTTGGAGAGAATTCGACCCGAATTCTAGAAGATCATACGTACAAACACAAACATAAATCAAAGACACAACTATAAAATAATGAAAAATAGAAATTCTACTAAACTAAGATTTGGATCCTAGAAGAGGCCAATCTCTTATTATCAAAGGTTTTAAGGTCTGCCTCTAGGGTCAAATACACACCTGCAAAAATCATCAAACAAACTTAAATTAAAGATGCTATGCTCAAAGAAAAACAAAGAAATATTGCGCAAACAACAATCAAACGATAGGCATGACTTTGATCACCTATAAGTTTATTAGGGATGGGTAAACATGCAAATTAATGTGTATATACTCTCAAGCTTGTGTCCTCCTTTTTTATCATCCTTTCTTCTTCCCATTGTTCCTTGGTGAACCAGTCTTTTCTAAGTATCCTTTCTTCTTCCCATCGTTGATCTTATTGTTCCTTGATGAATAAGTCCTTCCTATGTGTCATTTCTTCTTCCCATTGTTAATGTCATTGCTCTTTGATGAATAATTCTCCCCAAGGTAATAAAACAATAAGAGTAAAATTAGTAGTTTTTTTCATTAATAATTTAGAATGCTCTCTTCTTTCTCTTCTTTCTCTCTTTTCTTTCTCCTCTTTTTCTAGGCTCTTCTTCTTTTTATTTTCTCTCCTTCTTCTTTCTCCTCTCTCTTTTCTTTCTCTTCCTTTTCTCTCTTTGTTTTTGCTTCATTTTCTGTAAGTGTTTCCTTCTTGTGTGCTCTTTTTAGCTTCTACTCTCGTCTTCTTTTCAATGCATCTAATTTTTGCAATGTCCTTTCTTCCTCCTCTTTCATGTATAGTATGTAGTTCTTGAGGTCTTTATTAGTCATGGGACTTACATCCCTATTAGGACACTTATGAGTTTCATGCCTATAGCCTTCAAATTTGGAACATCTTAGTGTACTTTTCTTTAACAATAATTTTCTGTTAGGATTGTGTTTCCTTTTAATACTAGCAATCTTGCCATTCAACTTTACAATTATGGATTCCAAGAAATTAACATCCCCACCAAGGCCTCACAAATACTAGATGTATCTCTATGTGCCACTCTTTTGGTACTTTCAAATCCTCTAACCAGATGATTATGGTTAAGAGTAGGATAATTTAAACCATATGTTAAACTAGTTCTAGAAGGATGTCTCTACTAAAACATGTTGCATTACTCACTATTGATATTTCGGGTAAGAAAAAATTAGTAATAAGAAAATATATTTAAGACCGCACCACTCTTCTAAGTGTTTCTCTCAAAATTCTACTCATGCATCACACTTTGTAGGCTTTTCTTGAATGTACTCTCGTGCCTTTTACCACTTAATTCCCTTTAGTGCTTGACAAAGAACTCTAGTAACTTAAGCAAATAATGAACAAACAACTTCAAGGAATTTTGAAGACACAAAACAACAAAATTAGAAAATAATAGGACTACCAAAGAGAGTTAAAGGAGACAACACAAAGACTCTAAAAATAGTTAGTTACTGTAATGACCAATTTAGATACCAATTCACAAAATTAAAAATTATTGTTTACTAAAATAGTCACTATTATAAATAAAAAGGTATAATTGGTCACTAAATTGGTCACTAAATTGGTCACTTATTAATTAAAGACTATTTTAGAAACTAATTCATTTTGATAGCCAAAACCTAGGTAACTAATTTTTAGTGACCAATTTCCTTTGATAGCCAAAATCATGGTAGCTAATTTTAAAAACCAATTTAGTGAATAATTATAATTTTTTATTCATAATAGTGACTATTTTAGTATTTAGTTTTTGTAAATTGGTATTTAAATTAGTCATTATAGATACTAATAATTATTGATAATTAAAATTGGTCACTATTTAGAAATTTTCTTGTAGTGACGACATACATTCATTCTAAAAGTATTAAGATGAAATTGGTACATAATTTATGACATCGACAAAATGCATTTCTGATTGAAATTTTAGAGACTAAAAATATATTAACCTTGAATTAAATATTTTTATTAATTTCCTTTTACTAAATATGTGTGTATCAAATATCCATACCATTTTAGTTATGTGTATAACTTTTATTCAAAAAAATCTAGACAGTATTAATTACCTTTTATACTTATTTTTTAATTTAATTTTTTTAATATGTATTCATGAATTTAGATATAGAAATAAAAAAAAATTAAAGGAAACAAACAGTAAATATTTTATTGAGATACAAAATAATAAAATTTCTTCTATATCTGTGCATGGAGTATGTGTTCACATATGTTTTTCAGGTGCATGTGTACATTTATCTGGGCGTCTTCGTATGAATGGATGTGTAATGGTAAAATTATAATACTTTAGGATCTCATTTTGTTTTAAATAAACAATCACTTTCCAATTTTGCACAAGTTTAATTCATTTAAATATTACTCTTTGATATATTTTACTTTTTAATTCTATAAGAAAAATATCATCTTTAATACAAAAACTTTATAATTCTTTCATTAACAATTAAAGTAATTAAACATATTCTTAATTCTAAACGTATTTTTACTAAAAAAATTAAGAAGTAATTAACTTTGACGAGAATTTTATCTTTATATTTTATTTTATAAATTTTAAATTTTTAGTGGCTTATTTTTTCAAATTAATTATATTTAACATTAAACTTTTTATCTTTTTTTAATAAATAAACATGATAACTTTATGCATCATACACACACCTGCATTACTCTATCGTTATAGAATTCAAAGAATACTAACGAAATTAATGTTTTTGTCCTAACATTAATTTTTATTTTATTATATCAAAAAATCATTAATAGTGATTGCAGTGAATTAACTGCTTACCGTGTAAAAAGAAATAAAATTATGTAATAAATATTTGTCTGCAAGCGCTGGTCTCATTTAATAGTTTGGAGTCCAAACATGTATATATATTTGTGATCTTTGTAGGTTATTATACTTGTGTGAATATCAAATATATTTGTGATCTTTTGACCATGACTGCTACCACATTACAATTCCTGGTTCTCACGACCTTCATCGTAGCAACATTTTTTAGTGTTGAAGGGAAAATCCCCGAATCATGCAAGAAGTACGAGTGCCCCACCTACAATGTTACAGAAATGGGAAAGGACTATGAAATTCGTAGCTATAATTCACCCGTGTGGATTTCTACCTCTCCTGTTCAAGACAATTCGTTAGTTGCAGCTACAAGAAAGGGGTTTTCAAGGTACCTTTATTCTCTTTTATTAATTTAATTTTTTGTTTAAATATTAACACTTTTTATTGTCCCATTCATTTTAACTCCTTGAGTTTTTTTTTTTTTTTTTCCTGTC
>Ga0214543_1004764_pt1 | contig 25536 bp, 9 predicted proteins | sample CNSS2metaG_FD_160094 | JGI IMG/M metagenome (GOLD analysis project Ga0214543, IMG submission 160094) | Root nodule microbial communities from cowpea collected in UCLA plant growth center, Los Angeles, California, USA - CNSS2 | ecosystem: Host-associated > Plants > Roots > Nodule | place: USA... | reverse complement strand
GAAAGAATAAAAAAATATATATATATATATATATATATATATATATATATATATATATATATATATATATATATATATATATATATATATATATATATATATGAAAAATCAAAACGAAATGGATGAGTCAATAAGTTGCAAATCTCCTTTGAATAATGTATTTATATAATTCAAAATTTAATTAATTTTTTTGTACACAGAGAGAGGTTATTGCCTAGAAAGTGAGTTATACTTGTTGATATTTAAATTTGATTCAAGAGGGACGTGACATACATAAATAAATAAATAAAATAAAAATATAATTTGACTATGCATAAATCCTTATGACTTATACTATTTGAATTTTGTAATACTCCAAAAGTTGACATCAATGCATATATTATAGTGGTCCATATGAAAAGGTTGAGCTGTAGGACCTTTAATATATAGTCTGATTAACTTCATCGGACCCATTTTGCAAATGGATGATGTCGACCTTTTGGCTACCATATAAACTTAACTATTTTAATAATTTCATTATTAAATTAAACTCTCTTCGTTGCTACAAATTTTGGTTTCATTTCATGTACTTATAATTTATTTCTCTTCAACATATCCCTATTTAATTATTATTATTAAAATAAATTAGCTTTTTTTATATTTTATTTTAGATAACAACTTTCAACAGCAATTTATTGTAACAAAGACATGTTTCATTATTTGGTTGATCAGTTGAATCTGTTGAACAACATATAATGTTGAAAAAATTGTGGTTAAGACTCAGTTTAGCAAATTTGAATTTATTCAGAAGAGGAAAAGGAGTTAGTTACCTGGGATCTAGAATTTGGATTAAACAGGAACTGCTCCTTAACAACACGCGCCATTTCATTTCAAAGCGGTCAGTTATTCTATTTTGAGTGTTTTGGTACTTCTGAATTGTGAGCAACAGTTTTCTTGTGTGATAATATCTCAAGAGAGAAAAATCTCAATATTTCTTTCCCTCACTGAAACATTTGTGACTTTTCAAAAGGTAACAGACAGAAGAAGTTGTTGATGTTTCCCCACTTACACTCCAATTGGTTTCTCCTTAATTTATTGATACTTTTCTATTGTTGGTTTCTCTGTTTGGGATAAGACTCTTACTCTCACTTTCTCTCATTTGTGTGCGTGATGACAATCACAGTTTAGTCGCCGCGGTTTCGTAAATTCTCTACTATGGCTTCGGGGTGGCAGGGTTTCTCTTCTTTCCAAAGGTTTTGGGCATCATTTCAGGTTGTTAACTCTCTCCTTTACTCTTTCTTTCTCTTTAGTTTCTTTTTCTTCTACCCTGTTGTAGTAGTACTCTGTTTAATTCTGTTATTTTTCATTTTTTATCCTCGAATCTCTCAATAAAAAGACATTGGTGAACCAGTATAATGGAATGCGAGGAGACTGTCAGAACATACTCTGAGAAATTATATCGAAAGAGTTCCCAGAGAATAAAATCAAATTTGTTGGGTCAATTTTTCAAAATTCTTCTTTTGGTTCTGTAGCATTTAATTTTTGTGCACAACTCTGATAACATCTTGTGTTGCATTACTCATTTTCAAACGCTTTGGGAAATCATTCTTTTGTTTTTGAAAGCCATCGGAAAATGAGTTTATGCATGGTGTAAGGTGACTTTAAAAACTATGGACAAATGTAGGCAACTTGTAACTGAGTTTCAATTTCGAAAAGTATTGGAGTTGTTGTTGTAATTATGATTGTGAACCACAATTTTGAACCATGACTTTTGCCAGCCAGATTTGTGCCCTCCCTGTTTGGGGGTAAAACCAATCATGTGATGTGGTGGAGAATGAAAATGCTTCCAACTATAATAATTATGTACTGCCTTGTGGGCTAGCTAGTATAATATATATGCATGTGCAGTGCCAATAATTTCTTGCTCAACTTTACTCCCAATTTATTTAGATGTTTAATTTCTTGATTGTTGATTATGTCGGGGCAGGGAGGGATGAGGGTGCCGGTTGATCCCTCGGCTCATACTATCAAGTCCCATGGAGCCGCACTCGCAAGAAATCACGTTCGTGATTGGCTTATTTTGTTGCTTCTTATAGTGATAGAGGTTGTCCTTTTCATCATCAAACCATTTTATCGCTTTGTGGGAAGGGATATGATGGAAGACCTTAAATATCCTTTGAAAGAAAACACGGTGCCCGTTTGGGCTGTTCCTGTAAGTGTTTTTCTATTCTTTTTTACTGCATAATAATAGTTTGAAGTGAAAGTTCAGTAGGTTGCTTCCTAGTCTATGGGATCTTTTAGTTTGCCTCTTGGATCTTTTATAAAACATGTACTTCTTATTTTTGTCTTGGTCCTGGGAAATTTCGTCTAAGAGATGATAGAAAATAATGAGATAGCTTAGTTTTATTTGGGGCTAAAATTTTTAACTAATTATCTGTTCTTCTTCTAATGACCAGTTATATGCGGTTCTGTTGCCAATGGCTGTTTTCCTTCTCTTTTATATGCGCAGGAGAGATGTATACGATTTACACCACAGTGTTCTGGGTAACCTTTTCCCTTTGTCATGCATCCTAGTCAAGAGTATTTTAGTCGAGATCTGATGGTTCATTTTGCTTAGATTTAATCTTTAAAACTACTCATTCAATAAAGAAAATGAAACTGTATAAGTTGATTTTAACTGGTTTATGGATCTGTTAGTGGAGAGATTGGTGAATAGGTGTTAATGTGCTTCGTTACTTGGTACCACAGGCTTGCTATTTGCAGTTCTGATCACTGGGGTCTTAACCGATGCTATAAAAAATGCAGTTGGCCGGCCTCGGCCAGATTTCTTTTGGCGTTGCTTCCCCGATGGAGTGGAGGTACACAACTACTATAATTTATGTCACAAAGGGTTATAGGGGACACAAATGTTGGATACCTTAGAACAAAAACTTCTAATAAATCAACACTCAAGTAGTAATATTCCAAAATTTGGGGAGACAAGGCCATGACTCACAAACTAACTAGAAAAATAATTGTATTGTCCCTTGTCTGTTAGCCTATAAGAGGGGAAGGGTCACTTTGAAAACTCTTATAGAACTTTGGCTGATACAGAGTGGCAATAAAAATACAGTCAAATACCATTCTTTTATGTCTTTGCCTAAAACAAATAGTCGTGGGGATCTACCAAGAGAGTTTGTTAAAGGAAGAATATCTAATAAAAATTACTTAAAAAACTTATAAAAAAAAGTATTATTTGAAGAGAATTACTTATAAATTGATGAAGTTGTAAATAACTTGCTGTTTCTATGCACATAACTTTGTAAATTATATAGACCTTTGTAATTTGTATAGACCTGAGTGATTAAGTAGTATGTATTTAACTATTTTATAAGAGATCCTAAAGGTGAATATTTTACCAAATTTGTTCATGGATATAATAATTAATTTTTGTTTTTAAAATTTAGAAATGACAAATTAACTTGTCTTTGTGTTATCTAAATTTATTTCGATTTTAATGAGAAATTCTTACATGATTAAGCATAGACATGAAAAATATACTATAAATCAAATATGAAGACGGGATGAATATTCCTTTCCGTATTAAAACACTCTTAGTTTATTAGTTAATTTAAAAATTTATATTCATTTTTTTAATTACGTTCTATTTAAATAATAACTTTTTATTATATAATTTTTCATTTTTTTCTCCTTTAAATTCACTAAATCTTGAAAGTGTTTTTCTTTCATCATAATTTTAATTACACTTGTTATTTCTCTTTTTTGTTTGTGTGTTGCATATTAAAAAACACAAACCTTAATTATTAAATAAAAAACATACATTTAATTGATGCTTTTTTTAATATATTTATTTATTTATGATGTAAGAATAATGAATAACTTTGAACTGAACATGCAATTGTAAAAGCTCTTGGTTTATAAAGTGACTTACAACACTTATCTTCTTTCTTGTTTATGTTTCATTTACAAAATTATTCTTCTATTACACTATATATATTTTTTTCTCTCAATTATTTGACTTATTTTATATATTCACTAACTTTCCTTATATCTTCAAAATACTTTTTCTATCATCATTGATTATAATATTGAATTTAGGTAATTTCATATTTTGATGTTCCTAATTTATTCTTTTAAAAGAAAATTTATTTTTAATTAATATTTCAACTTTATCCTACTTCTCACTTCATATTATCCCACTTCATATTATCCCAAGCATTTAATATTTTGTAAAATAGATTATTTTTTGTTATTAAGAAATAAGTTTTAGTAAAATACTAATTCCCAACAAAATTAATCTCGTGGTTACCTCACTTTAATATCTACATCAGGTGAGATTCATAGCCTTAGCAAAACTTTTTTATACCCTCTCCCCACTGAACAAGGAATCTACAGTCATATAAAAATAACTTCATTGAAGTTAACCATTAACTTGTATTTTAAAATAGTAAATTAATTTTGTTAATAACACTTTTAGTTTTAAGAATTTTGCACAGCTCGAAAACTAACAGCATGGATTCGGTTCCTTCACAGGCTAATAGACCGTTATGGGACGTGCATCTCTTGTTAACAGCATCCAGATTAAAATGTATTCTAAATTCACTTTTGTGTCTCTTCAAATATTCTTGGTTACACGATGTTTTTGTCTGTCTTGTGGATAAGAGCTGTCAGATGCCTTTAGAAAAGTATATCTGTCATTTTATGCAGTGGATAGCTGCTAAAGAAAGCGCTCATTGTTAATCGTTTTCTCTTTGATTAACTTTACAGAACTATGATAAATGGGGAGGTGTGGTGTGTCATGGCAAGGAGAGCGATATAAAAGAAGGACACAAGAGTTTCCCAAGCGGCCACACATCATGTGAGTATCAATTATTATTCATACAAAACTTTGATTCAATAGCATACTTGTGTTAATTTTTGGTATTTCTTTGCAATCAAATTTAGGACTACTCTGATATTTCTTTCACATGATAAAATACAAAATTAATTGAAACAAAAAGCTGGTTTTCGGGATGAGAATATCCAACTGTACCAAACCTTTCACAATTTTCGTTCTGCTGGGTGGTCCCATTCTTTCTGTGCTTGATTTGGTGGGAGCAATGGTAATTATGTTTCTCGTAATGCTCATTAATTATGTTAGAAGCATAATGTTAGCTAAAAGCGAGCATCCTTTTAATAATAGGAAGAGTGGGAAATTGGTAAATGTTATTTTACTTAGTTTATCAGAAAATTAATTATTCATCGGATTACAATATAGCACATTTGTATTTGTAGTGAAAATTGTTTGTGTATGGGCCTTTTTCTGATAAATGTTGTTGTGCAGGGTCCTTTGCAGGTTTAGGTTTTCTCTCTCTGTACCTATCGGGAAAGATTAAAGCTTTTGATCAAAAAGGGCACATAGCAAAACTATGCATTGTTTTTCTTCCCCTTCTTACTGCTTGCATGGTTGGAATCTCACGAGTGGATGACTATTGGCATCATTGGCAAGATGTGTTTGCAGGAGGACTTCTGGGTTTGTCTTTTATGGACTATAAAAAGGCTATGGATTAATGGATTAAATATCAGAAGTCATTTTGAAAAAATTAAATAAAAGTGAAACCCATCTTACTGTGTGATGTTTCTTTCAGGGTTAGTCGTGGCAACCTTTTGCTATATGCAGTTCTTCCCTGCCCCCTATAGTAATGAAGGTAACATCCCTATCTTATTCATGATTATTATCATCATCAGCAAGACATGTTGTTTATATCTTTGATTTATCCAAGGTTTTAATTTTGCATTATACTCAGTCTATCATTTTGTGTATCTTGAAATTTGACATGTTGATTGAAATTCTTAAAAACACTCATATTTTTATAGAGGTACTAATAAATCAGTCTGGAAACCTTAAGGATCGTTTTTAGAAATTAGACTTAATTTGGCCACCCTTTACCCATCATAAAATGTTTGCGTATGTTTAATTAGCAGCATTTCATGTGGTCCAAAAATCCATACAGAGTGATTCTTAACATAGTACTCATTTGAGTCATGTCTTCTTCTACTAAGACTGCTTTATTTCTTTTTCAGGATGGGGTCCATATGCATATTTCCGAGCAATGGAGGAATCACGAGGCAACAATGGAAACAATGATAGAGAGTCGCCCGTTGTGCAGGCCATGGAGGAAGGGGTTACGAATCAAGAACCAAGGAGAAATGGTGATACTTTTACGCCTTACCCTTTTCGTAGCCCAACCTTGGAAGCCATGGAAATGGCACATAAGTAATCTTAAACTACTCATCTCTTGCTCTAATCTTCTCCCTCTGCTTCCTTACTTTTTTGTATACTCTGAAACCTTAGATTTAGCAACTTCTCACGTTTATGTTGTTCATGCATTATTATCATTATTGGCACTGCCACTGTAAAGATGAAAAAATGGCGGCTGCTTTCTGCTGAATAAGATCATGTTAATAGATGACACCTGATTTGCAATTTTTTTTGTTTACATATAGAATCTTTTTTTACCTAAATAAGAAAAAAAGTTACACTGGGAACTGTACTGCTTTATTTACATCGGGGTAAGGCTGACTAGTTAGGTACAGGTTCAACGTTTTAATTTGCTTGATATACTAATGAATATAAGTAAATTAATAAAAATTTAAAGTTATTATCTCTATATTAATAAAATGAGTTATTAAATGGTTTTTTAAAGAAAGTGTCTGGAATATACAACAATCAGATAGACCTAATCTCACAGTTACATGGATTAGATAGACCTAATCTCACATTTGAAAAATGTGAACTAGTAAAGTATACAATCATTGGGGTTTCATTTTAAATGTGAAATTTATTTATTTTTGGTTTATTTATGTCAGTAAAGTGCATGTAGTTAACTGAGATGGATCAACAAAATTAATTCATAATTTTTATGTAAGACAGTTTATTTTGATCTGATTTATGCGGCCTAAATATGGAATGAGTCAAAATTATTAATCTGACATGTATCGTCCAAAATAAGAAAGTGAAAATAAAATATTTGTAATGCTGGTCAGAGGATTGATTGTATAAACAATCTGCTGATTATGCTTTATATTATTTTCAAATTACACTCACAATTTAAACAATTCCTGTTTTCGTGATTGTTTGATCATGACAGTAAAAGTTATCTATACTAATTATTTTATTATATTTCTTAAATATATTTTTAATTTTTAATTGAAATTGAAATATGCTCATATTTCAAACATTATTTTAGTTTGATTTTCAAACTCTAAAAATAAAAAGAAAATTATGTTAAATATTTTTAATATGTTAAACAACATAATTAATTACGTTTAACTTGTTTAAACCATTTAATATCTTTTGACTTATAGATAAGTTTGAAACAATATTTAATCGTAATCGTAATAAAGTAATATAATTGGGTTAAAGTATATATTCGTTAATTTTTGAAGTTTAAATATAAAAATATATTAAAATTTGAGATCTTAACGAATTTTAATTTTAAATCTAAATTTAAAATTTTCAAACAGATTTAACCTTTATTATTATTATTATTATTATTATTATTTATTTTCATATTGTAATCACAAAACTTTTCTTTTTTTTTCTTCTTAATATTATCAAATATTTCTATCATAATAGCCTTTCTAACTACAATAAGCTTTAGAAAGGGAATTCAAGACTGTCCAGCACAAACAGAGACAAACAGAGCATAACTCATATTTATTTGTATACAAAAGACTGGTTAATTTAGAGACACGTAATCTTTGGGCAATAAATAAGTGATGATTAACTAAGAAATCTGATTTTAGAATTTATTATTTAAAAACCGTGTTGTCCTATAACTTGTGAAGAAAACTAGAAATAATATATTTGATGATCTGGGGGAGGCGTGATATGGGGACAGTGCCATCATATATGCCAACTCAACGCTTCTTCCATTAAGTTTCGCACATGTAAGCACTTAGTTTACACCTTATTTTATACCCTTAACATTGCAAGCTCATGCGATAAAAACTTCACTTTTTTAATATTTTTCTATTGTCACCATATATAACATAAAAATCATTCGTAAAATAAATAAATATTTCAAATCACAAAATTGAAAAATATTTATACATTTTTCTTATATATGGTTGGACATATCATGTTAATTAGATAAAATTAATTTACATTACTTACGTAATTTTAAATCTTATCTTATAAATTAATTTTATAAAATTTATTTATTTAAAGTACATTTCTCATAACAAAATTAATTATTAGCGGATTTAATCACTCCTATCAAACAACTATTAATGTCCCACGAGGAAGACAATATCTTTTAAATTTTGCACCAAAAGTTTACGTATATAATTATTGAGGGTTTCTTAGAATTATAACTAAATATTTCATAAATTTTTTGAAAAATAATATTATTGTTGAAGGGGTCGAAATTGAGAGATAAAAAAGATATTGAAGTAAATATACAAAAAAGAATGAAATAAGTAGATAAAAATATTAAGGACAAGATTAAGAAGTGAAATTGAATAATGATCGAATAAAGTCAACATACTAGTAAAAATTGAATAATGGTTGAGATATCAAGAAATGCATTGAGAAAAATAATTGCTAGAAAAAATAAAAATAAAAATTATATGATACTCTGAGAACATTGCAAACAGGATAATAATTAGTCTAATAGTGATGTTTATTACAACTTAGGTCACTACTTTAATTGTTTTCTTTTATATTTTCTGTTCTATTTTAGTAATTTATTACCCTGTATTTTGTAAGCCCTTTTTCTGTGCTTTAGAGTTTTGGGCCTGGTCTTTTCGGAGGCCCAAGGCCAGCCCTTCAGTAGGACCCTATACCCTTTCAGTTGTCTCATTTGGCTCTTGTCTCCCTTACAGAAGCAGGTTCTCTCCCTCAAAACACTCTAATCTCCAGCAAAGTGCTCTGCTAGGGCACAACTTCCGTTCGTCTTCGAGCTACCAAAACCCTTCCTTTTCCCAGGTAAGCGGAGTCTTGGAGGTTCTGTCCCATTCCTTCCTCAGTTCTCACAGTTGTGCGCGTTGGTCACGTTAGGGTTTTAGTTTCCTGACCTCGCTCTATACCAAATCTGCAGGTTCCAGCTCTTTCCTAACTCCAGGAGCTGTGGTGCCTTAGTTCGAATCTGTTGTTTTGGTTGTTCTCCTGAACAGGTAAGGGAAGCTAGATTCGCCAGTCCGAGTCATTGTGTGTTTCTTTTGGGTTGATCTGTGTTTATAAGCTTGAGTAGTGTGTTTTATCAAATGAAACTGAGTTGCATGTGCTTTTGGATGTTGGTAGTGTTGTTTTTCTGCCTTGCATGCGTAAAACAGTGGTGAGATCTGTTATTCTCGCCCAAGCGAGCTCGTCTCGCCTAGGCGAGAGAAGCAGAGTGCTCACTGCCACGAGAACTCGCCTAGGCGACCAGTCCACGTTCTGAGCGACGCCCTGTCTCGCTCAGGCGAGGAGGTCTCGCCTGAGCGAGAATTCGTGAAAATCCCACGTTGCTCATCTCGCCTGGGCGAGAATCCGTTGCGTCGGTGAGGCCAGCGTCTCGCCTGAGCGAGTTTGCGAATGTGTGACATGTTTTCTTAACTGTTTGGGTGATTTGTTGTAAATATTTGGTTAGACTTTTTCCTCCTAAAAATGATGTACGTGATTATACTTGGGTGTTTGGGTCTTTATGAACGAAATTGGCATGCTTAGTATGAGATTGATCATGATTTTGTGGCTTCGTGAATGTTTTAACATAACAATTGGATGAATGACCAAAAAGAGGTGGGAATTGTATGAGAAACATGATTCTGATTGTGAGATAGGCGTAATTCCATGAGTTTCGTGGGGAGACTCTATGGTGGCGTGTAGTGTATATATTAAGATAAGGATTCAAGTAAGGATCGCATCCCGAAACTCTAAAGGGTCAGTGAGTCTCAAGTAGAGCAAACTGACCCAAGTGGTGAGAGTAGCGGGAGGCCCTAGTCTTTGGCAGGATAATGGCCTTAGACGCTTAAAGGCTAACCTTGTGTGTGGTAGGGTGAAACCCATTGGCAATGGCTCTGCAGAGCAGTAGAGGCCACCACAAGTGCAAGCGTCCAATGAATCCGATCTTAGTATATGTATCCGGATAATTGAGTCATAGTGTCCTGCTTGTTTGCCATAACATGACTTATGTGCCTCTGTGTTGTATGCCTGAGAATGTTTATGTACTTGTTCTTTTACACTATGATAAGTTTCCTATTATATTAGCTTACCCTTGCGTTTTGTGTATGTTCCTGTTGTGTTTCTCTTTTGCGATGATCACCATTGGTGGGAGCAGATGGGAATACTTTTGGAGGTAGGCCTGAGGGTGGTAGCAGTGCAGCCTAGTGGGCCCGTTGCTATGATTTCCGAAGAAGTTCTATGGCCCTAGTGCCTTGTAATTCCATGCTCCTAGAGCATTTCTTTTGCACAACTGTTCAACTTTAGAATTGTGTTGTTTATGGCATGGTTGTATGCCCAAGTTTTCCTCTAGGTACTCCTATGGATGACTGTTAAAGTACATTCCTTAACTCTGGTTTCTTTTGTCAGCGTTGCTCTTAAATATTATAACTATGCGACGTTTTGTTTAGTAGATTAATCTATTTAAATGGGATGTCACATATTTACCTTTGTTACATTTTATCATTTTATCATTTTCTGTTCAACACCATACTTTCAACATGACCTTTGCAAAACTGGGATGTCTTTTAAGGTAAAAGTTTTGGATTTCTTCTAGAAGAAGCATCACATTCTTTTTCTCTTCAATATTACACTATATAGATTAGAATAATGTGAATTACAAATAAGAGAAAGTTAAGACTCGGAGACTTGTCCCTAAATTAGAACAGTGTAAATTACCTTTTAATTTTATTGAAAGTTGATATTAAATAAATACCAGACTTCACCCTTGATATATTAGTACATTTTGAAGAAATCCCGTTGAACGAATATTTTTTTAATTTTTTTTAAAAAGGTAAAAGAAAAAAAAAATGTTAACAACTTAATTTGAGAAAAGAGAAAAAGGAAAGTTGAAAAAGACCGATAGATGCTTTCTGACAAAAATATTTTCATACAAGTCTCATAATGACGTGTTATCTTCCCATATTTGACACCTTTTTGTTTCTATGTCATTTCCACTAAGTTTTCATGACATTTGTTCATCAATGATACATTCATTCTCTTTTTTTTTTCTTGTTCAATTTCAATAGCTTTAACTATTTTGTGTTCTTCATTTTTAATTTATGCATACCCCTAAAATATCTTCCACCACCATTTTGTTATCCCGTGAACAATTTACACTATCACCGAAATTTCGTAATGAAATTTCTACTATTTTTCTTATACATTTTTCTCTCTCTTTTTCTTTTTAATTTTCTGAAACCAAATACAATGCAAATATTTTCACAAAGATAAATTAATAACTTCCCAGAATCTAAAACAGTAGCAGAAAAAAGAAAAGATCGAAAGCGAGAACAACTTGAAGATTCAAAAGACTAAAGTGGGAAATAAATTTAATCCAAAAATGACAATACAGTTCCACCACACGCTTCCGTCGACAGTTTTCTCCAAACACGCTAGGTATATATAGGAATATGTAACACCCAAATTCCCAACCCAATTTTTTTTTTTTTGGTTGAATTTTCAAACCTAATAAAATATTATTGAAGAGAAGCTGAGAAACTTAACTTTTGGATCCTCTGAAACTCTGAAACTGTGAATCTATTTCCCGTACATTGTCTCTTTTGTTTGATCCATCTTAAGCATCATTTAGTATTATTATTTTATACCCCTAAAGCCTGACCACAAGACATTCTCATCCTCCTTTTCATCATCTATATAAACTTCCTCTTTCTTTTGCCCTTTTGCTTTTTATAAGCTTAGTTTAACATCTACTTTCCATCAACATATTTGCCCAGAAATTAAATAATCACAATCATCGCAAAAAAAATAAAAACAAAAATTTTCTTTTTTCTTTCCTTATTAATAAGGTTAAATATGTTTTTAATCTTTCGATATTCAGTGAAAACTAAAATTAGTTATTTTTAAAAATTTTGAATTAATTCGTTCTTTCACTTATGTAAATGTATGAATTTAGTTTTTTTTAACAATTTTTTATTAAGTTTATTTGATATTTTAAATATATTTATTTATAGTATTTTAACTTGTTTAAACCGTTTAACATATTTTCGTTTCAATGTTAATTACAAAACGCATTTGAAATGTTAAATAAACTTTAAGAAAAATGGTTTTAAAAACTAAATTAACGTATTTCCAAAAATATTAAACTAAATTAATTTAATGTTTTTAAGAAAGACTAATTTTGATTTTTTACTAAAAAAATATATTTAATCATATTTTCAAACAATGATGTTAATACCAAGTAGTTGAACTAATGTTAAAAAAAGGCAAATAATTTTGTACAGAAAGTGCATCTAGGTGTTCCTATTGAAAAAATAAATGTATTTTTAGGTGTTCTAAAATTTAAAATGGGTGATTGCTGCCATGTGACAAACTTACACGCTAGCTTCCACTATACTTCCTAAAAGGGAGACATCAATGCAAATATTGAATGAGTGGTCAAAACGAAGAAAAGGAAAAGCCAAAAGCGTGTGAAGGGTTTAGTTATATTGTCATTTAGAGATGCTTCGACCACAAAATATTTATAAAAAAACGTTTAATAATAAAGGTGTTCACATTTTAATGGTATTTCCTCACCTTTTTTAAAAATAATAATAATTCATTGGTGTATTTGTGAATGGATTGAGAGTGTGGTTCTCACTTGCTGTTTAGAGTTTACTCCTGTTTTTTTCCTTTTTTTTTTCTCTCTAGTGTTGTTCACATTATTGAAAAACAAAACAACAAATCACCAACAAATAATAATGATTTAATATAACATATTAAATTTTTGTAGAATTTATAGCTAATTTTGTAGTTTCTTTTAAATGTATTCATTTTCTTGAAAACATAAATAATTTAGGTGAAAGAGTGTAATTAGAATCTGAACTATTTTTAGATTCCTTTTTTCTTTGTCCAACATCAACTTTTTATTCAGCTTACTTACCTTTCATTTCAGCTAAGATTAGTCTAAGACAAAATCTTGAAAAAATTGTGAGTATGTCCCGAGAAAAGAAATTCTAACAACGGTTTGAATTGATTTGAAACTAACGAGAATAAAGATGTTGTTTGGCTTATATTTTATGTTGCGGTTGTTTTACTGTAAGGGATTAAAATTAAAATTTAACGTATATATTAAATTTTGTTATACATGGAATTCAAAGTTTTGAAAATATTTAATTTAACTATATGAAGAAGGTGAGTATTTTTTTTTCCTTCTAAAAGTTTCTTTCCGCCGTGTTTTAGACTTTTTATTTCTCTTGTTTTTTCCACTGTGCTCTAGTTTCATTAATTTCTTCGATTTACTTTTTTACGTTACCGACTATTTCGATAACTTTTTTTGTTGTTACTTTAAGAATATATTTAAAAGTAAATGAAAAGAAAATAATTTTTCTATATTAAATCGAAGAGTCTCTGTGCCATAAAATATTATAGATATTAGTAAAAATTGATGTTTGTATGTGCGTATATATATTTGGTATTTTTTTATTTTTAAATTTAAAACAAAATTAATATAAATATTGATTAGAATTCGTTAAAGTAAAAAAAATAAATATCTATTAAAGTAAAATATATATATATATATATATATATATATATTACTTTAACGAGTTATATTTAATATTTATATTAATTTTATACATAAAAGGTTTGAGTTTCAAATTTAAAATAAAGAAATACCAAATATCAACATGATAGTGATTTCCACTTACCATTCGTGTATTTTTTTTTTCTTTACTAAAATCTGATTTATCTCCTTTCACTAACCATAGTTGTTATAAATAAAAGTAAAAGAAAAATATAATTTATTTACACAAAGTTAATGAATCTTGTTGTGCGTTGTAATTATAATTGTTATAAATATAAATAAATTATGAATATATATTAATAAGAATATCTTTACTCTTATCTAATATATATGAAGATAATAATTTTCTTATAAGCACGAATAAGACTTAAAACATCTCCAATGCTATTTTATCGTTATCAAACGGTATTAAACTTTTGATTTCACTTTAAATAGATATACATATTACACAAATTTTAATTTAACTCATTAAATTTTCATTAATTTTATTTTAACAAGAAATGTTTATAAATATTCACATTTGCTCCCTATTTTTCTTGTTTAACGTTTTGTTAAACCACGGATTAAGTGGTATACTTTGGGAGAAGTCTTAAATATTAAAAGGAGAGATAAAAAAAAAAAGTAATAAATAAAGTGTTTTCCTTTTAATTAATAATCCCCACGCGCCTTCTTCTTTTTGTCATTTTGAAATAGGCCTTGCAGACAATCCTCCTTCGTTCCCATCTACATTTCAGCCTTCTTTCTCTCTTTCTCCTTCGCCTGCCTCGATTCTCGTGCACGTGCAGTTGCAGGTGACTTTGCTACTCTCTCTTCTATTGCATTGTTCTTCAAAACACGGCTTTCTCGCTTTCCCTACTCTACTGCGAATGTTCTTTTTTCTTTTATTATTTTCTGTTCTAACTCAAAACCACAACTAATTGAGTAACCGGAGTTCAAAATTCTTCTAATTCTTGAAACCACGACGAGTGAAAAATAAATAAAAGTTTATAGTCTAACTGTTTTCGATTCGGTGGTTCACCTGTCGGATTTTGATTTTATGTGATTTGATTTTAAATTTGGAGTAATAATTATTGTAGTAATACGAGAAGCCCTTGATTTTCTGTCTCTGTAATTGCTGAAAGAGAAAAATATAAGACATCTTGACCAGATCGATGCAACACTGTGTTTGCTTTTTATTTTTTATTTATTTTTTTAAATTTGGGTTCAAGGTGATATTTTGATGCTGTGACCATAAGTTATACTACTTGCAAGTTTTTTCTGTTATGCAGAGCGTGTAGCCTTTATTGACAGTGATTTTACTATAGAAGGGAATGTGGTAGAGGAGAGTGTCTTTTTGAATTTTGTGACTGAAACAGAAGTGAACTGTGCGATCCTGTGTGTTCTTAATATAATTGTGAGATTTTAGGAGAGGATGAGAAGGATGAGAGAGATATCAGATTTAAACAGAACAGGTAATAAAGATCCCACGACCTAACAATAAAGCCAACAGCCAGGATACGTATAAGAATTCGAATTCTCTGCAGTGAGAGAGAGAGAGAGAGTAGAATTTCGTTATTTTATTTATTTATTTTCAATTTTTACAAAATTAATAAAATATAAGAAAAAGATTTCAGCTACTTGATAATGACTGCAGAATTATCTGTGTCAAAACTGACTACACGGGCAATCCAGCTCCCGTGATTACATATCTATCGAACATTAATACAACGCATATTATTACATACCACTAGCAAAATAGTGAAAATAGAGCAATACATGGACTGCATAATCGTCTGTGGTTCCAGAAATACTAAAGTATGTTGAACTTCACCACACTCACATTACTTTTCCGTTAAACTTGACTGTATTTCAATCATAGCATATGAAATGAAACTTAGCTCTGAAATTGAGGTCTCGTGGAACCTTTTGAAAAAAAAAAAAAAATCTTCAGCCTCTAAATTACATTTGGGTTGAAAGTAATGTTATATTAGGAAAATAGATCAGATAGAAGGTAGCCTAGTTGCTAGAAACATAGGCAAACGGAGAAAGAAAAACTATGAGATTAGTGATATAATTAATAAAGCCTGGTTGTGCATTATGGTGCTGATTGATCTTTAAAGGCTTGGTTGCTGTTTCTTGTTTGGATCTAATCCCACCAATGCTCCATTTTGTTGGATCACTTTATAAGAGGATATATATGTATAAATAGAAGTTTTCATATATATATATATATATATATATATATATATATATGTGTGTGTGTGTGTGTGTGTGTGTGTGTGTGTGTGTGTGTACACACATTTTTCACTGTGACCTGTTGTTTGGTACTGTACTCTCTTCCGTTTCTGCGCATGCCGTTCTTCTTTTGGCACTTTAATCTTTAACACATGTTCTGCTAAGCTTCCCGTGTGTCAATTGCAGAAACATAATGCCAGAAATTCAGCTGGGTATGCATACTATCAGATCACATGGAACTAGAGTGGCAAGGATACATATGCATGACTGGTTGATTCTTTTGCTTCTTGTGATCATCGATGCTGTCTTGAATATAATAGAGCCATTTCACCGTTTCGTTGGAGAGGGGATGATGACTGACCTTAGATACCCTTTGAAAGGAAATACTATTCCCTTTTGGGCTGTTCCGGTATATTTAGCTTCCTTGGATTGCGTCTTCAATTCAAAGAAATTATTCATTACTGATATTATGTTTCGTTTATCCTTGACTTGGTTAATACTCAAAGATATAACATTTTGAATTATAATTCCTGAACAGATAGTAGCCATATTGTTACCACTGGCCGTTTTTCTCGTTTATTATTTCATTCGAAAGGATGTCTATGACTTCCACCATGCTATATTGGGTACATTTCTGGACCTTACAATTCCTTATTTGTCAATATTTGCACGTCACTTTGATATACTGAAACCTTTTATCGGATGCATCTCAGGCCTTCTATTTTCTGTACTCATTACTGCGGTGATAACTGATGCTATCAAGGATGGTGTTGGACGGCCGAGGCCAGATTTCTTCTGGCGTTGTTTCCCTGATGGAAAAGGGGTGGGTTTTCAATTTTATTGACCTCCTAGATAGTCTAGTTAATGTCACATGTACAGCTTTTATGTAGTTAACTACTCAATAAACGCCCTATTGGTGCATGACATGATCAGGTGTTTGATCCAGTAACAAGTGATGTTCGCTGTACTGGAGATAAGGGTGTTATTAAGGAAGGACACAAAAGTTTCCCCAGCGGACATACCTCTTGTAAGAACTCTTTACAATCTTAAACTTTTCTTTCTTAAACAGGTAATATTGCAGATACAGAAAAAGCTTTTATTTAGATGGACTGATTGACTCCAGATATCTATACAAGTTAAAATGTCAGTATGTTCCCGAAGAAGTTTGTCTATTCTAATAGAACTACAAGCGTAGAAATTGTTTTAGAGGAATTAGTTTCACATTATGGAAAGTATTTGTTAGGGATTCTTGCACAGTCTTGATTAATCATGTTACTTTCAATTCAAAAGGTTGAGGTATTTGGTCTGTTTTGGAATATTCAGGTGGAGTTCGGTTCTATTTTTGTAGTCATTTTCAATGGCTACAAAGATCTTACTTTGTTAAAAAATATAAGCAAAGTATTCTCTCGTGGTATTGATTGATTACATATTTTTGTTTTCTTTTGTAATTGCAAAACATACTACTTTTGTTTTCTCGTAGTTTATCCAAGATGTTCGAACTTGGAAAGGATTTATTGAAAAGAATTTTTTTTTTTTTTTTTTTTTTTCTTCAACATTTCCTTACATCTTAATGTAAACAAGAAATAAGATCATAGTAAAAATATATCAAATGCCTCAGTTTCTCAACCTTTTGAATCTGTCTTCGTTCATTGCAAAAATATATCACTTTGTTTTGTGTCGTCAATATCTTAGAAATGACATATTTCTTTTGTATGCAGGGTCCTTTGCTGGTCTTGTTTATCTTTCTTGGTATCTATCCGGCAAAATTAGGGTATTTGACCGCAGGGGCCATGTTGCAAAGCTCTGTCTCGTTTTCTTACCGATCCTCGTGGCAGCTATGATTGCTGTCTCCCGTGTTGATGATTATTGGCATCATTGGCAAGATGTTTTTGCTGGAGGTCTTATAGGTTAGTATATCGTTGCCATATTGATTACATATTTCAATAAACCCTCTTACAAAGTTTCTGATACGATTTTCTTTTACCAGGGACGACAATTGCTTCCTTTTGTTACTTACAATTCTATCCACCTCCTTACGACCTAGATGGTAAGACCATGAATTGTTCCTTTCATCATCTCGTCATAGTATGTGTTAATATTGTTGTTGTGATAATTTGCTTTGAATACTTTTCAAGCCCAAATCAGTCTAGCCACTTCTGAAATTTCAGGCTACTCTCATTTTGGACATTTAACCAGACTCAGGCTTGATCAAAATATGTGGGTCTGATCTAAATTTAGAAAACACGTATATGTTACTTATAAATACTAATAATTTACCGAAGTGCTCAATATGATTATACAACTTTTCCATGTTTGTGTCTAAATTTGTTTTATCAAAACATACCTTTTTATGCCAAGTAGTTATAATTTTAAAATTTAGTTTAGTTTATTGCTTTTGCCGTAGTTCCAAACATAGGCCTCAATCCAATAAAAAATTGGGCTGGATAATCTTGTTACTGTTAAATTTTCAACAAAATGGCCAGGCTGAGATGATGTTTTTATGGGTTCTAGTTCAGATATTGAAGAAAAATGTTTCGATCACAATTGTGTGCGTATTAATTTACATAATTGTATATATGCAGGTTGGGGACCTCACGCATATTTCCAAATGTTGGCTGAATCTCGTAATGGTTCTCAGCCCTCTACCGTGAATAATGAGATTCATCATGTGCAATCTTCTGAGCTTCAAGCTGTATCTGTGTATATTCCACCTCAACATGATGCTGATACACGAGTCAACAGCTGGGATTCAAGCCCCATGTTAGGAGCATCTCAAAATGTAAGAACACATTGACTGCCGTAGACATAGGAAACATCACCGACATGTCCATAATCTGTAAAAATTATAGGCTTCGTGAGTTTCAGTTGCAGATAAACCATTTTAGATAAGATGGTTGTTAGATTGAAAATTTGGGATGTGATGTTAGTTCTCTTTTAATTTCCCGAGATTGAAGTATACACTATACGGTGCTTTGCAATGTGACGAAAGGGAGCAAAATAATAGAACTTCTAGAACTCCTCTACTGAAAATGGTCGAGAAAATTTAATATATTTTTTGAGGAAGTTATCTTACTTTTTGTAACTCTAGTTTTTGCTTACATTACTCTGTTAGGACCGATTACACTTTACTTTGATGTAGTTTGATATAAATATACTTTATTTTCTTGTATTATAAAAATTGGCATTTTATGTTTTTGTCTTTTGCTTTATATTGTCACCTGATATAGTTCTAATCCTTTTTTAACAGTAGCTATAAATTATAAACAATGAAATTACCGTCTGCTTCTCCATTGGTTGGTATAAAATTACTGTTCAGCAATATTTTAATTCCTAATATAATGAGTTACTTCTCTGTAAAGATAAGTTCGAAAAAGATGTTTCATACTTGTATTGCTATTATTTAATATAATTTTAATAAAAAAAATAATATGGATGTGTAGAAATGTTTAACTAGAGTTAAATCACTAAAATACTGTTAGATGTGTGTTTTGGGTATCTTCTTTTCCACCACTTTTTATTCTATTGATTGATACTTGTAGTATTTTTTATCATTTGTGAATCTTACCATTTTATATAAATTATGATTTATTATTCAAAAAATTAGTTTGACGATTCATCATTTGAATTCCGATCAAAAACGTTAACATGATTTCTTAATTATTTGTCGTAAATTATGCTTCTTTTAATTTTAAACAAAAATTAAAGTATTAGAATTTTTTTTAATAAATGAAATGAAAAAAGAATTTAAGATTTAAAGTTTAGTAATTATATATATATATAATGTAATCTCTTTTTTACTTCTTTAAAATGATCAAGACCATTTCAATACATTTAAACAAAAAGTTGCTTTCAACTTAATTTGACATCACTATGACAGCAAATATAACGGTTTTAGATCTCTTCTGAAAGATAGTTGCTAACTAATAAGAGTTTAAAACAATTATCGTTTGAAATTTCGTTTATTAAAGTTTTAACATATAAATATTAAAAAATAGAGCTTATATTTATATTAATTTATAATATAACTGCTATTTTATACTTTTTTTTAACTAATAACATTTAAAATTATATTGTGCTATAAATATTCAATTTCATATTATTATGTATTATGTTATTAGATATAGAAAAATATTTGTTCTAATAGAATTTATGCAATGATATTTTATCACATATTATATTATATTATATTATTATATAAAACAAGCATTTTTTAACTCCACAACTTCTACGTATAATGAATGTAAAATAATAAAGTTAATATAATTTCAAATTTAAAATTGAATACTGATAGTAAAATAAATAAATAAAAACATAGTAAATTCCGCTATATTACATTATAATATAATACCCGTAATAGTATATTATCTAAGTAAAATTATTTAATTTTTCTGGTAACTTTTTACAATCTTACAAATTTTAACAAACTAAGTCGAAGGTTTTGAAAGTACATAGCATTAGGATGAGATTGATGCATGGCACCTGAATAAACCAAAGAACACCTCTGATGAAAACAACTAGAGCATGAAAAGCTTGAAGAAACGAACTCCACCTACCATGGATATGTGACAAATTCAATATTTATTAATAAATATTATGCAAACAGTCTCAGTTTTCCTATTCATATATTACCACATCTCGAAGACAGTTTCAAAAGATTTTGTAAAAATGTTAATAAGTCAACGGCGGAGTAAGACTTCCATTATTGTAATATGTTGCCAAACATTTGTTACCAATTAGTAAACTATGAAAACATTTACTATTACAAAAACAGTCATCAGAAGTTTGAAACTCGTAATTGCTAAACGAAAACAAAAAAAAAAGTAATCAAACTTATGTTAAGAAGCTGATCTCACGTTGAATTTGATTAGATACACGACAAAAACAAAGGAGGATAAAAGAGCTACATAATACTGTGTTTGAGTAATCTGTGTTAAATCTTGACACAAACCAGCCCTTTACTTTGCTTTCGTGTTTTTTTACTGCAAGATCATGGATTCTGCTGCGGAAAACATGACACTTTCATCTCGTGTGGTTGCAATCACAAAGGGTGATGCTTCTTCACTCGATTCTGGGCATGCCCGTCTTCTAGAACTTGGTTACAAACAAGAACTCAAGCGTGGTCTTTCGTAAGGTTTTATCGTTTATTTCGTTCCTTCAGTTTCTTTTTTGTTGGTTTTTCATTTCTCATTACGTGTTCGCAGGGCCATTTCAAATTTCTCCCTCTCGTTTTCAGTGATATCGGTGCTCACTGGTGTCACCACCCTTTACAACACTGGGTTGAACTATGGTGGCCCCGTTTCAATGCAATATGGGTGGTTCATAGCTTCTGCTTTCACCATGCTCGTTGCTCTGTCAATGGCTGAAATTTGTTCATCTTATCCAACCACTGGTGGTCTCTACTATTGGAGTGCTAAACTTGCTGGCCCTAGATGGGCACCCTTTGCTTCTTGGATTACTGGCTGGTAATCACTTCTAAACCACATTACCAATTATTCTGTTTTCATATTCTAATTCTCTTCTTAGCATTCATCTTTGGACTTTGGTAAGCCAAAAGAAGAACAACTATTATCCAATCTTTTTAGATTTATAGTGCATATTTCATAATTGCAAGATTGGCTCCACACCAGATAGCTAAGTCTTAATTGATAGTTGAATCTGTCAAAGAAAGTTAAGGGTCAATAATCCATTGCCAATTTCAAAGTTGATGATACATTAGAGTAATTATAAGTCAGAATGAGAAATTTTAACCATGTTCCATGGATGTACACAGCATTTTTGTGTAACTATCTAAATTATGCAGCTCTTCCTAATAGCCTTTGGCTTGAAACTCAATTTTGTAGCTTGATGAAAGTCTAATTACAAAATACAATGGCATTCTCTGACGCATGTTGCATGTTTCTGTTTTCATGCAGGTTCAATATTATAGGCCAGGTATTTTTGAGAAGTGACATTGTCATGAATTTTAACATCTGATGAAGATGTAGAATGTTGATAATCTATCTGAAGATGTTATTTTCATTTCTTTTCATTTGCAGTGGGCAGGGACAACAAGTGTGGATTTTTCACTTGCACAACTAATTCAAGTTATCATTCTCCTTAGCACTGGTGGAAAAAATGGTGGTGGATATGAGGCATCCAAGTATGTAGTTATTGCTTTTCATGGGGGAATATTGCTCCTCCACGGTATAATAAACAGTCTTCCTGTCTCAGTGATATCATTCTTAGCACAATTGGGTGCTATCTGGAATGTTTTAGGTATGAAAAAAGTAATTTGATCATTTTTTTCTTCCAAAATTCTGTTCTCAAGGTATGTCTTGTTGAATAACTAATTTGAACTGAGAAACTTTTAGGCGTTTTTGTGCTGATGATTCTGATTCCATCTGTGACAACCGAAAGGGCTAGTGTGAAGTTTGTTTTCACTCATTTCAATGCTGAAAATGAGAATGGAATTAACAGCAGACCCTACATATTTCTCTTGGGACTTCTAATGAGTCAGTATACCCTTTGTGGGTATGATTCATCAGCTCATATGGTACATCTTTTCCACACTGTTATTAAATCACAAGTTTAATGTCTAAAATTATGCACTTTCTTTAACTAAAAGTCATTACTGATATGAATTTCAGACAGAGGAAACAAAGGGTGCTGATAGAAATGGACCAAAAGGACTTATAAGCTCTGTTGGGATATCCATTATAGTTGGATGGGGTTATATTCTAGCCATTACCTTTGCAGTCACTGACATCCATTACCTTTTGAGTGAAGATAATGATGCTGGTGGGTATGCCATTGCTGAAGTGTTTTATCTAGCATTCAAGAGAAGATATGGCAATGGAAGTGGGGGCATTGTTTGCTTAGTAATGGTTGGTGTTGCCATATTTTTCTGTGGTATGAGTTCAGTTACCAGCAATTCAAGGTAAACATGTCAATCCTCTCATGATATCTAGTTTACACTTACATGTGAAGGTAGGCTTTTTTTTTGTTATTTGAGGATCGATATTAACTCAAATTTGTAAAGAAGGTCCGTTTGTTTTTTATTTAGAAATAAGGTTAAGTCGTCAGGGTGGAAGACTACATTAAAAGTGAAATCATCCTCCACCCAACCAGTTTTTTATTATTTTTTTCAAAAAACAAAGTTGATGTGAACAATAAAGTCGTTGTCATAGATAATGACTTCACTTTTAGGGGTTTTTTTATTAGAACAATAAGTGATAAAAATAAAAAAATTAATTAGAATACAAATAAAAATTAATATTATTATATTAAAAGAAAAAACTAAAAGTAAAATTATTATATAAGACAACGATTTTATTGTTCACAATAACAGAAACTGTTTTCTATTAAAAAGACTTTGCTTTTTACAAAATAAAAAATAAGAAACCGGCCGGGTGAAGTCGTCCTCCCCATAACAACTTAATTAAATTTTGCAATAAAATTTTTAACGGAACTTATTTTATAAATTTATGGTCAAAACTAGTCCGAAATATAAAAATTCCTGTGAATGTAATATGGTGTGCTTAAACATTGTCCAGAATGGCTTATGCTTTCTCCAGAGATGGTGCCATGCCATTGTCATCATTGTGGCACAAAGTTAACAAACAGGAGGTTCCCATCCATGCAGTTTGGCTTTCTGTTTCAGTATCATTTTGCATGGCATTAACGGTGCGTTACATACTATATTTGTGATGAGGTGCAATTTTGGCAAAACAAAAATGGTGCAATTTTTTTTTTCAAAATTACGAGAATGTACAGTTTTGAAAAAATGGAGTAATATGTTAGTTTTAACATGAGTGAAATGTAAATGTGTTGCAGTCTCTTGGTAGCATTGTGGCATTTGAAGCAATGGTGTCTATAGCTGTGATTGCCCTGCATATTGCCTATGCCCTACCTATTTTTTTTAGGGTGACCTTGGCCCAAAAGCATTTTGTTGCAGGGCCTTTCAACTTGGGCCGTTACGGAATCATTGTGGGCTGGGCTGCAGTTATTTGGGTTGTGATAATCTCCGTATTGTTCTCGTTGCCTGTTTCGTACCCAATAGCCATCCAAACATTTAACTACACTCCTGTTGCCGTTGGATCTTTGCTTGTTCTTGTCGTCGCCTTCTGGATACTCACTGCTCACCGTTGGTTCAAAGGCCCTTTAACCGATGTTAAAAACTCTACTTTTTCATTGTCATGATGATCCATTTGTAAAACCTCACTTATCAAACCTTACAAGTAAATGACTAATTTAGCTTCTCAAACTCATTTTTATTTTGGTTCCTAAATATATATCATTATTATCATTCTCCTACGTTAGAAGTAGATTTTAAGTCTAAGTAACTCCACAAAACCAATATGTAAATTGAGGATTGCACCCATTTATATATTGTGAATTTATCTTATCTTTAGTCGATGTGAGACTTCCAATACTCTATGAACCAGAAATTCAAAACTTCAGTGAAATTGTTCATAATTTCAACGGTAGTGTTCAAGATAACTCTTCTTTGAACAAATCTCTTTCTTTACATTTTTATGTGTTGTGCTTGTACAAAAATATCTCTCTATCTTCTTTGTAACATGTATTTGAAGACTACAAAGTCAAAAAGTGTTGCTTAAATTTTTTGTAGGCTGGTGGAGAACATGCCTAACCTTTTGGTGTTTACACGGGTATGATTCACCGTCATTAGCCTAATGTCAACGAAAAATTAATAGGAAAATCATGGTCAAAGTTTTTAAGGAAGAATATCATTCCTAATTTTCTTACATGTAAAATCCGTATACATACCAAAATCCAACAAATTTCAATCTCAATCTACAATTTACCAATTATTTCCGTAACATACAAGTTAATATATTAATTGGAGTTTAAAACATTTCTTTTTTACTTGATACGAATTGTGTGGTTATAAATAGTTGGGAGGTATAAAAAATCTTAAAGAATTAGTACAATATAACTAGACACCGCAAAACTTTAGTAACAAGTTAAAGTCGTTAAGATAATGAACTTTCTCAACTATAAATTTATAAAATTGATTTTATCACTGGTTAACTTCTACAAAATAGAATTTGTTTGTCAAAAAATGAAAATCAGAATTAGAAGTTAAGAGAGAAAGATAAAAAAAAAAAAGTACCTTTCATCACGTTGAGAAAATAAAGAAAAAAAAATAACAATACAAAAAGAAGAAGAAAATGTTTATATGAGAACTCTTTATTTATAACTGTGATCATGCCTTGATTGTTTAACATCATCATCCTATCGTTACAACATTGAATTTTTATCTTTATATGGAATTAAATTTTGACCTATTTAAGATCTACAATTTTTAGTAAGATTATGACGCTTTGATATTAATAAACTTTTACATCTACTATTTTAATTTTTATATATAAATACAATATTCACCTTTTTAACGACTATATTATCTTTAAAAGTGAGTCGTAAAAATAATATTTTTATTGGCAAAATTTAGTTTTTAATACTTGATTAATGAGAGAGTTAAATTTATAACCGTTCTCGTACTTCCTTTCAAATCCTTTAGTGTTAATGAAGATTGAACCCATAACCTTCTTCACTCTCACTTATAGTTTTGTCACAAAATCATCTTATAACTCTAAATTGACCGAATGTAAAAAAAAAAAAAAATAATAATTTATAT
>Ga0214543_1004759_pt1 | contig 25542 bp, 16 predicted proteins | sample CNSS2metaG_FD_160094 | JGI IMG/M metagenome (GOLD analysis project Ga0214543, IMG submission 160094) | Root nodule microbial communities from cowpea collected in UCLA plant growth center, Los Angeles, California, USA - CNSS2 | ecosystem: Host-associated > Plants > Roots > Nodule | place: USA... | reverse complement strand
ATATATATATATATATATATATATATATATATATATATATTCATTTGGTTAAAATATTTTTCTTGTCCCAATTTTTGTCAAGTTTTGTCAATTAAGTCCTAATTTTGGTTTTATATTCAAATAGGTTCTAATTTTCATCAATTTTGTTCAATTGGGTCCTTTTTTTGCTAACACCATTTAAATCATTAACGGCCATGAACAGTGACTGTCACATGTCACTTCGTGGTTTCTTTGAATTTTTTGATTTTTTTTTTTGAATTTTTTTGAATGACAATCATTGTTCATGGTCATTAATGAACAAACCACGAAGTGACACATGACAGTCATTGTTCATGGTCATTAATGATTTAAATGGTGTTAGCAAAAAAGGACCCAATTGAACAAAATTGATGAAAATTAGGACCTATTTAAACACAAAATCAAAATTAGGACTTATTTGACAAAACTTGACAAAAATTTAGACCAAAAAGTTATTTTAACCTGTTCATTTTATATATTGAACAAATGAAGTTGCATGTAAGTACAAACATGACCAAAATATTCATATTCATAAAGCATTCATATATCATCCAAAGTTTAAGTTAGAAATTTAATAAACATATATCAAGATGACACCATACATCATCCCAAATTTAAGTTTCTAATCTATGACAAAAGCAGGATGTCACTATACATCATCCCAAATAAAGTTTCTAATCCACCACAAAAGCAACATTGTTCACAGTATATCATATATACATATACATATATATATATATATATATATATATATAATAGATCCCTATTTTATAAATCAAATACTTTCAATTTATCTTCACCACATTGATGCGGTTGCCAACATTTCTATAAACACCAATTTGAATTGTGTCCCCAGCCCTCAATCCATTATCAGTGTAGAAGACTTTCCAGCCATATGTTATATAGCATTTTGTTGGTCTTCTCGGCGACCATCTTAAATTACATTTCCACTTGAACCCATCACTATTTACAAAATAGTAGTACTCGCAATTCCTGTCACGTGCGTTTGATGAAAACTTTGAACACACATATTGATAATTTAACATATAATTAACTTTCCCAAAATTTAATCGAAAAATAAAAGAAGACAAAGACATTAACATATTGGTTAGAAAAATACCAGTGATGAGCACTTGACATCATAAGAAGACAATTCCTTATTAGTGAAGAAATCAAATGCATCAGAGTCCAATCCAATTGACGATATGTTTTCATCAAAACCTGAAATGTCTGTAGATTCATACAAGTCAGAGATATCTATACATTCACACATCTCATAGTCTGAAGAAGAAATGACAAAAGGATCTAAGCAAGAGTTCCTATCAGATATGCTTGGGTTGTAACTTATCTCATTCCCAATTATTTTATCATACAACCTAAAACAAAACACATTGCCCTTTATGTACTTGCCATGAAGTACATGATCGCCCCTAAGTTGATAATAATCAATCATTTTCAATATATTGTTACTAATATATATATATATATATATATATATATATATATATATATATATATATATATATATATATTCTACCCACCTCATTTCTCTTAGTCTTACAATAGTGGGGATGCTTTTTAGGGTCTATCAATTTCACTTTCCCCAGTACAAATTCCTTACCCCAATTATATTATAGAAATTGAAAATCCGAACTATCCTGCATACAACAATATTAATACATTGAGTTAGCCAAATTATCAATATTTTACCAACCAAGTATCATGAAACTGAACTTTCTCATCAAAATCAACAATATACCATATTGATTTGTCAACAACTGAAGATGTGGATGAGATAAAGCAATATGTGGACGGTAGATATATCTCTCCACATGAGGCGTGTTGGAGAACTTTTGCATTTCCAATCAATGGAAGAAATCTAGCTATTGAAAGACTATTTTTTCACTTACTAGGTGAACATCAAATATATTTCAGAGATGCAGATATCATTAACCAACCCATTGTGAAACCAAGTATTACTGAGTCAATGTTCACAAGTTTGATGGAATGTAACAAGAAATTTCCAAAGGCAAGGCAACTAACCTACAATCTATTTGTATCTAAGTTTGTTTATGTCAAAAAAGATAGATGTTGGAAACCAAGGAAAAAAAGGAAACACTATTGGAAGACTTTTTGGATATCACCAACTACAAGAGAAATTTTATACTTAAGAATAATGTTAATAGTAGTAAAAAGGCCATTATGCTATGCAGATATCAAAATTGTTTAGAACATAGTATATCCAACTTTCAGGGAAGCCTGCTTTGCATCATGATTTCTAGTTGATGATTTTGAATTCATAGAAGCTATTAAGGAGACCAACGATTGGGGTTCTGGACACTACTTAAGAAAATTGTTTGTAACAATTCTGATCAACAACAATGTCAACAACCCTCAAAATATCTGGAAAAATACTTGGGAATGGATTTGTTATGGTATTTTGTACAATGAAAGAAGAATAACAAGAAATCCAGGTACTACTACAAAACAAATGTTGTATTCATGTTTCCTTTTAGCTTTGATAATTAATCCAGTAAGACTGCTTTCCAGATCTTCATCTAAACGATGCACAGTTACAAAATTTAACATTGATTGAGATAGAAAAGCTCATCCAATCATATAGAAGAAGTTTGAAGGACTACCTGGGAATTCCTTATCTTGACAACTTCATATCATCTCAAACTCGAAATAGTTTGATTTATGCAGAATTGGATTATGACCCAGCTCAAAAACATACAAATTTCGAATCAAATTTCAAATCCTTGACTGGTAAGTTTTTATAATATAAATCATAGCACAAATACATTCATACAACTACTAATATTTGTTTAATTTTACAGATGAACAAAAGCAAATCTTTAAAAAAGTATTAGAGGCTGTAAACTACAAAAAGGAGGAATTTTATTTTTATATGGATATGAAAGCATAAGAAAAACATTCATGTGGAAAACACTCTCATATGCCCTACGATCCAAAAGAAAGATTGCCTTTGAATGTTGCATCAAGTGGAATAGCTTCTTTGTTACTACCAGGAGGAAGGACAACACATTCCAAATTCAAAATTTCAGTCCCTTCTCTAGATAACTCAATTTGTAACTTCTTTTTAGGGCTTTGAGTTATCACAATTATTAAAACAGACTAATTTAATTATTTGGAACGAATCACCTATGACACACAAATATTGCTTCAAAGCTCTTGATAGAACATTGAATGATATAATGAATATGGAAAATGAAAGTAGAACCATTTTTGGTGGAAAAGTTATTGTTTTTGTGGGGGTTTTCAGGCAAATACTACCAGTTATTCCAGGAGGAAAAGATCAGATATTGTTCACGCCACTATCAACTCATCTTATCTTTGGGATCACTGTCATATCTTAACTTTGACAAAAAATATGTGTTTATCATAAGATGGATTAGTGATGAACGTTTGGCAAGTGAACCAATCGTTAACGTAGTAATAAAATATCGTCATCTGTGATTGACTTGTTGAATACTAGATTCCTAATTTACGTAATTTTGAGCAAATGCGAATCAATATAATTGCAAGCATAAAATTTATAACAAAAACTTTAATCAATAGAAGAATCGTTAGAGGATTGATTTTGTACTTTTTCCTATAGAATTATACTCTTTTTCAATCGATGCAAGCAATGTAATCATCCACTTGAGTTTACTGAGAGTTGTTTTACCCTTAATCCCTTAGTAGGTAAAATCTATTTATTGAATTCGAACCCCCAATTCCTAAGGCCAGTTTACAAAAATTCAATATAATTATGAAAAATCAATAATCATCTCTATTGCAAACTAATTAGATATGCCCAATTTCCCAATTGTGACATAATCTAACCTGTCTTGTTTATAATCGCAAACAATCCCCAATTTCCCAATTATGAAATTGCTCATAAATAAACGATAAAACCATAAACAAAGCACTGAGATGAAGAACATTAACAAAACATCAAATGTAAAGAGTAGAACCTATAATCCAAAGTCTTACATCAATCCTCCAACAAAAAGAAATTAGTTCTCCATAATGAGAAGAAAAACTCCAAACGGTAGCCAAAGCTACAGACAAAAATAGAGAGGAAGAAGAAGTTTTTTCTCCGTGAACGTCTCCTTTTATCTTTAACCACATTCTCTCCTTTACTGAGGTGATTTTCTCTATCCTCTAACTATTTCCCCATATCTCTCCTCTTTATATTTTCTTTTCCTTTTAAATCTTTGTCAGTCCACGTAATCTTTAAATTTCCTGCTGGAAAATCCACAGGTTGTGGAAAAATTTACAGGCCACATGTGGAACACACTATTTTGTGCATGATCTTCTGAAGCAAACTCCATAGGTCGTGGAAAAACCCACCAGGTACCTGTGGAACGCACTGTTTTGTATCCTCCAATTTGAAGCAAAAAACCATAGGTCGTGGAAGACTCCACCAGGCACTTGTGGAACATGATGTTTTGTGTCTAACTTACTCCCTTTAGACATGTTTACACAAACAATGCACCAATCCAAATGTATTATCCGAAACTAGATAATGCATGATGAAATTAGTCCAATAATGCACAAATGCATAAAAATTCCCTTAACTAATGCATGAATATACCTATATATTATCTGCTCATCAATTGGACCTAACAAAGACAACAAAAATTAAACAATTTTCTGATTAGATAGTCAAGGTTGAGGATGGTACACTAGCTGAACCATATGATGGCTTAGTGAAAATTAACATTCCACCAAAATTTCTCATAATGGAATTTGAAGATCTTATTCAAGCTATTGTCAATAGCACATATCCAGATTTAACAATAAACTACGTCAATGATAACTACTTGCATTCTAGAGCTATATTAGCTACCAAAATCGACATTGTCAATGAGATTAATGAATATGTTTTGTCCTTAACACCAAGTATATCATGATGTTATAATCATCCTTCTTTATTATAGTTTAACATAAGTTATGTTTAAATTTTTCAATAATGATATATAGTACCTACTCAATCCACTATTATTTATAGGTGAACATAAAGAATGTCTCAATTTTGACAACATTGTCGACACAAAGGATATGTTTGTTAATGCATATCATCAAATCACTCTAGAATTTCTTAACACACTCACTACATCAAGACTCCCAAATCACAACATTAAACTCAAGATTGGAGCCCCAATTATGCTTTTAAAGAACTTGGACCAAGTAGAGAGACTATGTAATAGGAGTAGATTAGTTGTAAGCATACTAGGAAATCATGTTATTGGAGCAAAGATAATTACTGGAAATAGAAAAGGTCAAGAAGTAAACATTGCTCGAATGTCTATGTCACAATCACAGAAGCCATGACCTTTCAAGCTTATTAGAAGGCAATTCCGAGTTATGTTATCCTATGCAATGACAATAAACAAGTCTCAAGGGCAATCCCTAGCATCAGTAGGATTATACCTACTAACACTAGTTTTCAACCACGGACATCTATATGTTGCAATATCTAGAGTTCAAAGCAAAGTTGGATTAAAGATCCTAATTCATGACAATGAGAAGAAACCTTTGAATTCTACAACGAATGTAGTTTTCAAAGAAGTTTTTCAGAATCTGTACCAAGTATGCAAATAGATCTATCTAACCTATGTTATGTATTTCTTGAATTGTAGCAAACTATCTCAAACATATCTTACTTCTATTAATTTACTTTTATTACTACATTGCATTAGTTAACATACCTTTTTAGATCGACTACGACCGTTGGTAATTATAACCAGATCCATACTAATAAACACCATCTAAAATATCATATAGCTAAATTGCAAAGAAGAAGAAGATATTAAGATAGATACTAACATGTTCATGTGTTCAATATACCCCATCCAGTACCAACTTCTCCTCATATATCCTCCACAACATTCTTCTTCCACCATACTTAACTACTCGATAATGTATGTGAATGTTTGTAATAAATTTTAACTACCTATAACCTAATTTCTTGTATGCACCCACCTATTTCTTTTTACACGCTTACTATATGATAAAACTTCATATTCCTAACCATGTTTAATATATCCAAATCCAATAATTTCACGTAACAATATTCAATTTTTTTATGATTTCATGTAACTATGTTTCAAAAAATTAATATACTATAATTACTATATTAAATTAATATGTCAAATGATAATTATCTTATTCAATTATTATCATCTACATTTATTATACAAATTAAATTTCAAAATATAATAAATCAAATTTCTATATATTGTAACAAAAAAATTTAATAAATAAACCCCTTTCATTATTACTATATTGTTGTATTTTATTTAATATTTTTTAATATTCAGAATTCAACATTTTAACATTATTCAGTATTTAACTTTATTTTTATATTATCAATCCCTTTCTTATAAATATTATTATAGAAATAAAGTATTCTTATATAAACAAATCATTCGTACCAATATAATAATAATTATATTAACAATTTAAAAAACACACAACAAATCCGTGCGTTTAATATGATGAATACAATTTTGAATAAAATCTGATAAACAAATAATTATTTATAACAATGAAAAATGATAGAAAAACTGTTAGGCCGTTGAAAAGTTCGATTCCTTCTACATTTTCTTTTTAAGTATTGTATATTAACTCACATAATATAATCTCTATTAACTCCTCTAATTGTTTTTTACCTTTTTCATATAAAATATGATTTTATTATATTTCTTCGTCCATTTATATAAAATAATCTCATTGTTTTTATATAAATAATTTTTTATTTATAATTTTAATGGATAAAATATTGAAAATAATAAAAAAATAAATTTAATAATAATAACAATAAAATTATTATTATTTGTCATAATTTATTTTAACTATTATATTATTGAAATTATTTATTTTATTATTTCTTTCTATACTTCGATATATTATCATTGATACACATTATTTATAAATATATTTTTTGTATTATTATTTTTATGTTATTTCAAATTTATTAGTATAAAAAACATGTTTATTTTAAATCTAAATAGAGATACTGGAAAATTAAATATAAGATTAATAATGATACAAATTATTTAAATTATATATAAATTGAAAGTAAGAAAATATAATTAAAATATTCTTTAAAAATAGCATATTATAAGAGTTTAAATAAAAAATAACATGCTTAAAAGTTATGCATCAATAATAAAAAAATAAAAAAATATTCTATAAACATTTATAATTTTAGTAATTGTATCATTTAAGAAAAATTAAGTTAACAATTATTAAGTAACTTTTTAATTTTCAGTTTTTTTTTAACATATATTACGGAAATAAGTAATTTTTAATTAAGTACAGAAAACATATTCAAAATGGTGGTGGAACAAATTAATGGAAATAAAACATTGATAGAAGTGGGAAATTTTAAGCCTCAAAATGAAAAAGTTAAAAATATTTTGCAATAAAAAAGTAAGTTTAAATAAAATATTGTATTTAGTTAGATATGGGTTGGACTTGTAAGAAAGCCCATATTGGAGTCCGATCGGGTTACCCAGAAGAATTGTAATGAGTCGGGTCTGTATCCAACCAGAACTAGGGTTTCATATATAATAACGCAGTTTGGTCAGGGTTTTATCAGAAAGGGGGCGTACCCAGACAAGAAACTAGGGAAGAAGAGGGAAGGGAGAGTGTTGAACGCTTCATCAAGATGGGTATGTGACTTCTTAATCATTGTTTCTCCGATTTCTCATAGTCAATTGCTGATAATAATTATGTGTTGCGTGCATGAGTCTGTAGAATTTTCTCTCTGATGGACTTTGTTATTGATTTTCAACAGGTATTTCCAGGGATTCTATGCACAAGAGGCGTGCAACTGGAGGCAAGAAGAAGGCGTGGAGAAAGAAGAGAAAGTAATGCTTAAAATGACAATATTTATTTATTTATGTATTTATTTATTTATTTAGGAGTGATGATGGTTGAACGATTTGATGTATCTGCCGGATCTAGTTGTAGTCATATTTAACTAGGCAAATGGGGGATTCAAGTGGTTACTTCCTTAGTCATTTAGGGTAAAGTCATGCGAAACTAATACCTTATATGTGTTTATATTTGAATGCGTTTCGTTTGTAAATTTAGAAATTACATTTTGATTCTTGTGTCTTCCGCTTACAAATAGAGAAGTAATTAGCATAGAAAAATGTCAGTGTTTTGAAAGATAGAATTTCTATTTTACTCTACATTCAATCAGTTTACTCTCGTGTCTGAACATTGAGGTGTGATCATGTGAAATTATCATTTGCAATATCATCTCCATTTTGCTTCTTGGATATGACTACATCCATATCTGGAATTTTAGTTTTCATTGTTTCCAATCCTCCTACAGAAATAGTTATATAGCATGTTTCCATTATTCATGTCTGAACTTTTTGTTATACAAATGTTTTTTCATTATTTAAGAATGTAATGTCTAAACAAAGGGTGGGTCTACAACTATGTTGAGATTTTTATATCATCAATAGGCAACATATTGACTGTAAGCAGAGGCCAAAATAGCTAATAATAACATAGTAGATCTTAGTATTAGTGGATATTATTTAACAATTTGGATTATTTATGGTGAATTATCATTTTGTTTGTGCTCTATCCCAATTATTTGTATTTAGACAAAGATATATATTTTTTTATTGGATTCATATAGGTATGAGCTTGGGCGCCAATCAGCAAACACCAAGTTGTCAAGCAACAAGACAATCCGGAGGATTCGGGTTAGAGGTGGTAATGTAAAATGGAGGGCACTGAGGTTGGATACTGGAAATTACTCATGGGGTAGTGAAGCAGTAACCCGCAAGACTCGTATTCTAGATGTTGTCTACAATGCCTCTAACAATGAGCTTGTGAGAACCCAGACTTTGGTCAAGAGTGCTATTGTTCAGGTTGATGCTGCTCCTTTCAAACAGTGGTACCTTCAACACTATGGTGTTGACATTGGCAGAAAAAAGAAAGCAGCAACCAAGAAGGACTCTACCGAGGTGATACATTGTGAATTGTCTTTCATTTATATTTATATTTCCCCCCTTATGATCTATATCATTTATTTCTTGAACAATATCTCCCCTTTTTTCCTGTTGAATGTTGAGTAAATATTGGGAGGAGATATGTTGAAATTGAATGCAAGGTGCATCAAGATTTTTGTTAATACTGTCTTTTATTGAATGTGATGCACAAAATCTGCAAATTCATAATTGGAATTGTTTACTTGATGGGACAAATATATGTTTTCGAAAAAATTATGTATTATTCTTTCTATGAATAAACATTTTTTATCATGGATCATGTGTGATTTTTGGGATTGAATATTGTGCATCAATTGTGTTTCATGACCTTTTTATGTCAAACTTTCAGGAGGGTGATGCTGCTGCTGCTGAAGAAACTAAGAAAAGTAACCATGTGCAGAGAAAAATTGAGAAGCGCCAGAAAGATCGCAAACTTGATGCCCACATTGAAGAGCAATTTGGTGGTGGCAGATTGTTGGCATGTATTTCTTCTCGCCCTGGACAATGTGGCAGGGCTGACGGGTATGCTTAAACATTTATGTGCTAACATTGTATTGTTTGTCGTCTGCTTTTCTTATTTTTCAAAATTTTGTAGGTACATTCTGGAAGGTAAGGAGCTGGAGTTTTACATGAAGAAACTCCAGAAAAAGAAGGGAAAGGGTGCTGCTTAATTTTAGCGTTTTCCAAGGTTCTATTTACCTTTAGTTCTTGGAAATTGGTACAATTCAAGATGATGTATGTTTTTACGACTGTTGGTGGAGATCATCTTTAGTGTGAACGTTTTGTTAGTTTTATGCCAATTTCAACCAAAATTTTGTTTTAATTGTTACTCATAATTTTAATTTTAATCTTGAAGACGGGATGCATGAGGGTTTTAATTATTATGTCCATAATTTGTTCTTATTTTTAAAAACACCTGACATTATGCATTAGAGCATTATTTTCTTTGAAGCTATGATCCCAAACCCAAGTATGTATATGAGTAGTTATTTAAAAATTTACATATATACGTAACTTAAAAATGAAATTACATCCTATAAATAGTTCAAATTTTTTGTTGTGAGCCCAAGAAAAATGTAACCATCTTAGCAAGAAAGATTTTATTAACGTCATCGGTTTTACTAATAGTCCTATAAACTTTTGTTTAATTCATGTAAATGCTTTGAACTTTAATTTTTGTTTTTATTGACAATTATATTTAATCTTTCTTGGATATTCCTCGAATCTTAGTAACATTTTAATTATTCCTTAAGATTCATCGATATTTTTTATATGGAATTCTTTTTCTGTAGCAAGTAAGAGTAAAACTGTTTATAATAGATATCAATTAATTGAGTAAAGCTTTTAATTAAATACGTAAAATCTAACGTTTTCTAAAAGTATAGTACTTTGACTTTTGTGACTTTGTTGATTATGTAATGATCTATCTTTCAGAAGTTAATTTATAATTAGAAAATAATAAATTAACAAAGTTTTGATCGACAAATAATCATTTTTGATAAAAAAAACTCTAACACTTTATTATTTTACTTTTGTAATTTTTATTAAAACAAAATTATTTGATAATTTTGTTAAAAATTATTTTTCTTTAATTTTAAGTAGTGAGATTTAGAATTTATATAGTATTAAAAAAATCGAAGTTGATTATATTTAAACCAGTTTATTAATAATACAGACTTTTATACTTTGATTCAGTTAACTAATTATTTTTTTCTGAAAAACAATTATAGTTATAAATTATATTAATATAGATTTTATTATTTTTTATAATCAATAATTAAAAGCTTATATTCATACACTTCCTAAAATTAGTCGATAATGTAAAAATATCTACATTGATAATATATATGAAAACTAAAATCTTTAAACATAATTTATTAAATAAACTTAAGAATAAGTGAATAAGACTGCATTAACTGGTTATATAATTTAAAATACACCACAGTTTTATAATTGAAAATAAAAATATATCCTATGTATACATTTTTTTTTAGAAAAAGATTGTTATTCATTTTAATATATTAAACTGTCTTTAATATAGTTTTTTCAAACATTTTATTTCTAAATTATTATTTATATTATATTTTAATTTTAATATATTAAAAATGAATTGTCACAAAAAGAAGAAAAAAATTAATAAATCATTGACATTTAATGTAAATGATTTAAGTTGAATCTGTTAAAAACAAATCATTTATAGACAAATTGACAAGTTTTAATTATTAATTAAAATTAAATTAAAATTCAAGGTAAAGAGGTAAAGTTTAAGATTCATAAGTGATTAATTTGAAAGAGTTTAATGGTAGACTAGAATTCTTGTGTGCTTTAACAATATTAAGTTTCAGTGAAATTTGGAATTAGTCCTTCTTCAAAACTTTCGATCAATTTAGTCTTTCATCTTTAAAAATGCATGAATTTAGTCCTTTTAACTAAATTTTGTTAAGTTTATCTGACGTTTCAAGCGCATTTCATGATAGTATTTGAATTATTTATACCGTTTGACACATTTCGCCTCAAATTTGATCATAAAATGCGTTTAAAATGTCAAATAAACTTAACAAAATTTAGTAAGAAGGACTAAATCCATGTATTTCTAAAAATGAAGGACTAAATTGGTATAAAGTTTCAAAGAGGGACTAATTCCAAAATTCACTGAAACTTGAGGAACCAAAAACATATTTAACCCATTAATCTATATGGATAAATAAATTAAGTATTTAATTAGTATTTTAATCCAATATTTGTGCATTAATTCAATATGATATAATTCAATATTTTAGGAGGCGATTAATTCAATATTTATTCATTATTATAACTTTTAAACTCATTTCATCTCTTGGTTGCATATCGCTAAATAACTATTTTAAAGTATAAAAGTACATTTTAAAATGACAATTCTTGAATATATATATATATATATATATATATATATATATATATATATATATATATATATATATTATTTTTAAATATTCTAAGAGATAAACAATAATACCGTTTATCGTATAAATATGGTTAAAATATCTTTTTGATCAAGTTTTATTAAATAAGTTTTAATTTTGGTTTTGTGTTCAAATAAATCTCAATTTTTGTCAATTTTGTTTAATTAGGTCTTTTTTCCTAACATCATTTAAATCATTAACGGTCATGAACAATGACTGCCACGTGTCACTTCGTGATATTTTTTTGATTTTTTTTAAATGTTCACGTGTCAACCCAACAACGTGCAATGTGTCAAAGTCAAGGTTTCTATATTCAATTTGGTCCTTATATTAGCTATTTTTGTTCAATTTAGTCCCAATTTTTGTTAACATAAACCAATTTGGTTCCTCTCCAAATTGAAACCAAATTTAATTTTTATATTAAAATTCACATTTTTTATTAAATATTTTTATATAATATATTAAAATTCACATCACTATAACTTTGTTATAAAAATTAAATTTTGTTTCAATTTAGAAAGGGACAAAATTAGTCAATTTTAAACAAAATTGGGACTAAATTGAACAAAAATAACAATTATAGGGATCAAATTGAATATAAAACATTAACTTTGACACGTGACACACATGACATATGGACATTTAAAAAAAAACATAAAAACCACGAAGTGACACATGACAGTCATTGTTCATGGTCGTTAATGATTTAAACGGTGTTAGCAAAAAAGGATCCAATTGAACAAAATTGACGAAAATTAGAATCTATTTGAACACAAAACTAAAATTAGGATTTATTTGATAAAACTTGACGAAAATTAGGACCAAAACAATATTTTAACCTATAAATATATGTAAAAAGATCAGATAAAAAATTACAAAAGTAAAATTTGCATCTCATCATATTATCGTATTAAGATACGACTTTGATGAATGATATAAATTCTGAAAATTCTTTCTTAAAAAGGTCTTTTTGTCAACGTTGTAGCTATTAGACAATATTTCATATTGTTCTGTCCTTTTTTCTTTTTTTTTTAATTGAGCACTTTAGGAATAAAAATGAATTGGACATAAAATTTAGGATCGAAAAGATTGTCATGAAAAATAAGATTGTTCAAGATTATAATATTTGAAAAATTAGTAGTGACATAATTTTGATTAGGTAAACACAAAGGAATAGGAGGAAAAAGTTTAAAAATTTGAAAGGAATATTTGAAGGGACAAATATGGTTAGCAGCACAATATCTAAGGAGAAGAGGGGAAAATATAATCTATAAATTTGACAATACATTGATGCATGATGACTTCAAGAAAAGAAGCATTTTGAAACTATTGTAACAAAGAAAGTATGACTTCGTATTGATCTTTAAAGAAACCAAATTGATGTCTTATAGCCTTGAGGAAGGCCATGTTTGATCCAACAATTTTCATATGTATGATTGGTCGTTTGACAGTGATCACAATATTTGTTGCATTTAGCAGATTTATTAAAACAACATCTTCTACGAAAATTTGAGGAACCTCCATAATTAGTGAAAGAACTCTTGTTTGAACTGTCTTAAAAATTAAGATTAGCAATATATTATTGAGAAAAAATGGGAGAAAGAACAATTTAATTCTCGTTCTTGTTGAAGAACCAAGAAAAATGTTTTATCCAGATTTGGCATGGGTTCCATAAGCATAACTTGAGAATGAACTTCAAAAAAACCATCACTAAAGCCATGAAGAAATTTTATAACACAATCATCATTCATTTTGAATCTTCAAGATTAAACTACAATTGTAAGGAGAAGTGCAATTACAAACCACAATCAATTATCCAATATAATGAAAGCTCTTTCCTTTGGCGATGATTTAGCATTGAGAAATTTTGGAATCACCTTATGTATAGTTTTGAAGTTCTTCTTACATATAAAAAATACAAAACTTATCAGTATGAGAGAACCGTTGAAGAAGATCATTAATCTTGTAAGCCGGTATATGATGATCTTATTACATTGTTTCCAAGCTTTGTGCAGAGAATTATGGAAAGGCGGGCAAGGAGGAGTGCCAAGAACAAATCTTGCTTTATTCTTGGTTTTGAGAGAAAGAAACATTGTGTTTCTATTACTGGTAATTATTATCAGCAAGCAAAGAAGACACTAGAATAAAAGCATGATTTTCTCCTAGATGAAGGAAAAGAGTACTCACAAGATTCATGATGTGATCAAATAGAAACCTAAGATTTACCATGGGAAATGCGAAAAAAATGAGAAAAAGACAAAGAGGACACAATGTAGAAGACTTTAAACTGATGCCATGTAAGTGTTTGAGAAAATACTTGAAAGAAAATTTCTCAGTACATAAGTTTATGTGTGCTTGAATACATAAGGATTCAACCAAATTGCTTACAAACAAAATCAGTAAAAACAACTAAACTAACCAACAAATAATCAGAAAAAAAATATCTCTAGCGAACATGTTCTTTTTCGTATAGTTTTGTTTTTCGTCTTAATGGAAGTACATTGTTTCTTTCCATAATTGTTTTTTACTCACAACTACAATATTCTAAAAGAAAAATTAATTATATACTATTAAGCCATACTTTATATGTCATTTATATTAAACTCAATTAAACTTATGCTCAATTCAACATCAACATGTCATTTTTCAACATTTTGATTGTATTACAATATATAATTATATTTTAAAAATTTAACGATCATACATTAATTTTTGAGCTAATTTAATTGGTCTAGAAGTGACACAATTATAGAAATTGATGGTGCAATATTACCATTATCCTCATTTTCTATGGGCATAAGTTGTTAAACCACTTTTTATTGTTGTTTACTAATTGATACGAAAATTTAAATAAGTCTTATTTATGTAGTAAGAAAAAGTAAATAAACTAAAATATATGTTTTCAAAATAAATTGATCATTCTTTTCTCAATTTCTCCTCTTCATTTTCGATATTTGTCCATACACACTAACATCGTACAGACATATAAAATAATAATGAGAAAATATATCTTGACAATCCAATAGTTGTATACAATTATTGATGTGATTGTTTTAATAAAATAATATATAATAAAGGGTAGATTTATAATTAAATGATATAAAATTATTAAAATAACAATATTAAAGATTATTAGGTGCGTATAAAAGAAAATTGGGATGTCCAGATATCGTGTTCTATTAATAATATTCAACATGAATAATTTTTATTTTTTAAATTAAGCTATTTCTTATATTATGTAATTGTATTTTAAATTCTTGAGATTGATGCGTGTCCATAAAAAGTAATAAAATTATTATTATTATTATAATTATAAATGAGTTTTACAATTTTATTATAAATAATTATTTTAAGTTAAAAAGACAGTTATTTACAAGGTAAAAATGGAAAACAACAAAACTGTACAATATCTCTCTTTATATGATAGTATATAGATAATACTAATTTTCTTTTAAAGTTTATTCCAAAAATGGTTTATTTAGTTAATATCTTTAGCTCACTAATACTTAATATTTTGTTGAACATTATTTTAAATATTAATTATATTCATATAGTATAACTTATAAGTTATAGCTTATATTAAGAATTAATTTATATATATATATATATATATATTATTACTTTTATCTTTAATATTTTAACGAAACTTTGTTCTATTTCATTTTATTATAGATTACATATTATTATGACATCTCTTTGAGAACATCATGATAAAATATAATTTAAATTTTTTTAATGTTTATTTAAATTTGAATACTATTTTTTCCATTTTTTAAAATTACATTATTTATTTTTATTGTAATTTTTTTTTCACACTATTTGTTCCAGTCTATAATTAAATATTTGAGTTGTAAGAGAAATTTAGGAATTTAAAATTAATTAATAAAACTAAATTATTATAATTGTTTAAAAATATATTTTATTACCAACATTGACAAATTTAGATCACATAAAAAACACGCTTCAAATTTTAATCTTATGGTTAAAACTGAACTACTCATTAAACTGTTATATTAAAAAATAAAGATAAAAAGTAGTTAGTTTTAAAATTGCTGTTTGAATGTAGCCACTTCATGTGTAAACGTGTCATGTTATTCACTCCTTAAGTTCTTTTCCAATGAATAAAATAAGGTCACTAAATTCAACATTTAATAATAAAACTTCAATATTATTATGCTCCCACCTTCTGCATCATGTATTTTAGCATAATTTTGGAAGAAAGTATTATAACTATAGATAAATTAATGCTGCTAACTAACTTTCTTAATAAATATTCTCTACATTTTTAAATAATTTTAAATTTAGCATTAAAATATATTTGAGCAAACATTTTTTTAAACGCTTCTAAAATAGATAAATTAATTTTCGTAACCAGCTAAAATTAACTTAGATATAAACAAGAGAAATTAAATTTAAAAGCTTCTGCATATTAATTTATTTATAACCTATTTTTAGTTTATGCCAAAGTTATTTTTTTCTTTTTTTTCTATTACAGGATTATTTGAAGAAAAACTTATCCAAACAAATGGTCAATGAAAAAGAAAAATCAAATATACTAATACTCAGTTTGTATACAATATTAACTTTTCTTCTCAATTTGTCCCTTAATCAGCTATATTTATAACATATATATTTATTGAAAAATGATAGTTTTTAATTAAAATTATTTTAGTTAGTTATAAATAATTGATTATACTGTCTGGTTGTCCTGAGAACAATCCGATATTCAAATATCGATCAATCTAAACATGTGAAGCATCAATTTCGGATGAGTTCTGATTTAAATTATTTTTTTGAACTTGATTATTATTTTTTATATTTATTTTTCAGGAGCACAATCCTTATACGAAAATATTGATATTTAAAAAATATTATTTGATTATATTAAATAAAATAATTGAACAACATAAAAATGAAATATTTTAAAGTTTAGTTAAATGTGTTTTTTTTTATTTTAACTTTCAATGAATTTTAAAATTAGTCTATTTGAAAACTTTGGACTAATTTAATTATCTATTCTTTGAAATACGTGAATTTAGTTTTTTTAATCAAATTTTGTTAAGTTTATTTAACATTTTAATCGCGTTTCATAATAGTATTTGACTTAACATGAAAAAAATGTGTCTAAGAGTATAAACAACTCAAATACAATCATAAAATATATACGAGACATCAAATAAATCTAACTAATTAAATTTAGGTATTTTAAAAAATAAAAGATTAAATTAATCCAAAATTTTAAAATGGATTAATCTTAAAATTCACTAAGAAAGAAGACAACATAAATTTATTATCTAATTATGGGATAATAACTTTTTGCTATTTGATTATATATTTAATATCCTTTTAAATATGAACATAAATTTGAGAGAATTGTTGTGTAGTAAACCCTGGTCCCAGTTTCTCAATTTTGGATGTAGAAATTGCTTTTAAACCACGTCGTCAACAACACTAACTCTTCCATTCAACCCGATTCAACTCGACTCGGCTCGGCCGAGTCACATCAGTAGTGTCATTTCCCTTCGTTATTGTTCATGCCATTTCACTTTCCTTCTTCTCTTCAGGTTCTCTCTCTTTCTCCTCCTTCTTCTCCTTCCACGTTAACCTTTGCAACACTTTCTCAACTTTCACAACAAATGTATTTATACTTGTATATATATTATGCATAGATATCGGATATTCATACCCTTTTCTTTCTCTTTGTTTTTTCTTCTTACGCTTTCAACCCTTAGCATTTCATTCACACCAAGCTCAACAAATATTCATCTTTCTTTCTTATTATTATTGTTTTCATCATTATCTTCTTCAATGTGTGTAAGATAACATATACAGGATTTGAAGGAAGATACTTCCAAATATTCTTTTCTTTTTCTTCTTTTGGGTTCTTAATGTTTCGATTAATTGTTAGCATGATGTGGGTTTAATCTATCTTGGTGTATGTGAATGCACTGTTGCACTTGTTTTCTTTCTTCCTCGGTTGCACGTCTCGGTTGGTGCTTCCTTATGCTGTGTTAATCTATCAGCGCTTTGTTTATGATATGAACTTGCATACAGGTGGATCTGGTTCGGTTGATTTTCTTCTTCTTGCTTGGTTATATTTTGTTTTCTTCGAAGGGTTTTTCTCTTACTTTTTTTTTACTCCAATAGCATACGTATATACATATTGGTCGTTTGTGTGGCGTAATTGTTTTTATTTTTGAATCTGTGTTGGCCACTGAAGAATGCTGGTTTTCAGAAGTTGACAAATTTTTCTTTTCTGACTAGGTAGGTATCAGTGTTGGGGATTTTGATGTTTTTGTTGTACTGCCAATTGTTGTGGTTTTAGGTTCAGCCGTGTTCTGTTTTTCTTAGGTAGAGAAAAGAAATTGCTTCAGTTATTAGAATGCTTTTGGAAAAACTGGTAAATTCCAAAAGTTGTCCTGTTGCTTGTACTCTAATCTTGAGTTCATGCATAATATTTTTGTTTTTCTTCTTTTGAAACCAAGAATTTGATGAGTGTGACTGGCGCTGGTACTTTTGAGTGCCTGGTGAGGCACTCTGTACATTACTTTAATGCATAGTTGCATCTTATAACCCTTGTTCAAAGTTTGAAGTACGCTCATTGATTATGTTACCTGAGCTACATTTCCTTTATAAATGATTCTTCTTAAGGTTTTGATTTGAGTTTATAGTTATTAGGTTTATTGTCCAGTTTTTTTTTTGGCAGATGGAGTCAATTCAGCAAAACTATTATGATGATTCTGTGGAGCATGAATCTAATATTCCTCCAGGTTCACCTCATATAAGTGACGCAAGAGTTGGTGAAGAATACCAGGTGGAGATCCCCTCTATGATAGAAGAAGCAGAATGGCTTCGACTTCTTGTAAATCCTGCTGATCCAGAAATTATGGGTGATAGTTCACTTTCCTTTGCAATTGGTTTGCCCCTCTCAGTTACATGGATGCACAATGAAGGTTATCTTGCAGATATTGATGGTACAGTCAATGTTATTGAACTAACAAAAGAGATTAATTTAGAAAAGAACAGCATTTCAGGCAATGAGGAAGAGTCGAAACTGATTTCATTTTGATTTGTGATGACAGGAGACAAAAATTCTGATCAACTGGCTAAAAATAAAAATTATGTATTGGCCCCTGGCACATTGAGCAACTCCTGGAGTGAAGCTGATGCAAAAAGTTTTCTCCTTGGTTTGTTTATTTTTGGGAAGAATTTTATCAAGATAAAAAGATTATTAGAAAACAAAGGGATGGGGGAAATGCTGTCATATTACTATGGAAAGTTTTATAAGTCTGATGAATATCGTAGATGGTCAGACTGCAGGAAGACTAAAGGAAGAAAATGCATTATGGGACAGAAACTCTTTTCTGGGCAGAGGCAACAGGAACTATTATCTCGATTGATTCCTCATGTATCAAAAGAATCTCAAGATAGTTTGCTGCAGGTATCAACTATCTCATCTCAATACTTTGTTGTTAATGCAAGAAGTATATTTCAAATGCCTAATGGTTGTCTTAACTTGTATCTCTGCATTCTCGGATTTTAAAGTTTCTCTATTTTCATGAGTCAATTCTATATTTATCCTTTAAATTACTTTTAAAATTGGCATGATTTTCAGGAAGGCAATAATGATTTGATTTTTGTGGTGTGCTGTATATTTAATGATTTCTGACCTTTTTTATGGTTATTTTTATCATATAGGGTATTGAAACTATTAGCATCACAGGTTTCAATATCTTTTGGAAGTTGTTAATTTATTCTGCTTAAGAGCTTCAAATGATACTTTTGATTGTTTCTTCTATTCCATTTGATGTTGGAAAGTAAAAAGCTGTACTATTGACAAAGTATCTTCGTGAATATTATTAATATTATGCTATTGTGATCATGTGTTGTACCTATGATGATTTGAACGTATGGTCAAAGGTAATTATTTTTTATCACTACAGTTATATCATTTATGTGCTTCACATTCTCGTTGGTTTGGTGTATACAATCAGGTTTCTCAGTCATATGTTGAAGGAAGAGTTTCTCTTGAAGAATACATTTTATCTATGAAGTCTACTGTTGGACTTGGTGTTCTCGTGGAGGCAGTTGGTATTGGAAAGGAGAGGGAAGACCTTACAAGCCTTGATGTGGAACTTGGGAAGAACAACAATTGGGTTTTTTCAGCACCAACTAGTAAAGCTTGGTCTTCTCTTGGACCCAGTGATATAATCAAATATTTGACAGGAGGATTGCGACTGAGCAAAGCCAAAAGTAATGATCTCTTCTGGGAAGCTGTTTGGCCTCGGTTACTGGCGAGAGGTTGGCACTCTGAGCAACCACAACATCACAGTTATGTCTGCCCCAAAGATTATCTAGTTTTTCTAATCCCTGGTGTTAAGAAATTTTCAAGGAGAAAACTTGTAAAAGGTGATGATTACTTTGATTCTGTCAGTGATGTCTTGAACAAAGTAGTTGCTGAACCTGGTCTTCTCGAGCTTGAAGATGAAACTAGAGTTGGTAGCGGCAATGAAGAGCAAGAAAAGGGATTGAATAAGGATGATCAATGTAATTATCGTCGTCAATGTTACCTCAAGCCCCGAGCTTCTACCACTGATCATATAAAATTCATGGTTATTGATACTAGTTTGATGCACAAAGGGAAGTTTTCTGATATAATGGAATATAAATCTGCACCTGTTAAGTTAGCTGGTAAAATTGAGGCAAATGCTGCTGGTATTACGACTAAAGGGGCCAAACAAATGAGGAAAGTAAACCATAGCAAGGATCTGTCTGAAAAAGTTAATAAAAAGTTGACAAAGTTCACAGTTATTGATACCAGTATGCTTAATGTAGGAAAATTATTGAGAGTGAGAGAACTGAGATGTCTTCCAGTTGAATTAGGGTGTGCATCTAAGAGGACTGTTCTCTCAAGAGAAAGAAAGGATAGCTCTTCTAGTGACAAAAAGAATATTAGTAATACTAATAGCCGAAAAGGCATATCTGAGAATCATGGTACCAGTAAAAAAGAAGCAAATGATAAACCAGATAATAATGCAAACAAGATGGTGGAAAGGCAGAAAAATCAGAAGATCCGTGTGTCTAATGATAATCAACTAAAGAGAACCGTAAAACATCAGTTCAGTCGGAGGGCAAGAGCAGATCATTGTAACCAAACAGTTCTTCCCATTAAAAGGAGGAGATTGACAGCTTGTGTTAAGGCAGAGACCAGCCGCGCCATTGAAAATTCCTCAGGAGGTTTGGAATCTGAAAATTTGGCATTCTCTCAGTCATCAAGCTTTCTAGATCCCAACCAAAATCTTCGTGATTCAGTTAGTCTTCAGCAGAATGGAAGTTCAGTTGCTTCTCCAGCTGGTGGAAGTGTGGAAGTGAATAATGAGGAAACCATTCTGAATGAAAAGTGTCAACACAGGAGCAGTTCTTGTGTTAAAGTTGAGAAATGTGAATCACAGATGCTGGCCACCTTGAACACACCCCAGGTTCCATTGAATTCCAAAGACAGTGGACACAGGCAGTGCCTAAAGGCAAATGATCCATATTTGTCAAGTGATGCTCAGGGGGTTGTTGAGAAGCCAGAAAGAACTTCTCATGATGTTGGTTCTGTGGAGCAGCAGTCAGATACAAATCCTAGGAGACAGAGCAGAAGAAATCGACCATTGACAGTTAAAGCATTGGAGTCTCTAGAAAATGAATTCTTACAGGTGCAAAGGAAGCAAAAAAGGAAAGATATCCTGCCACATATAGATGCTTTCAGCCCTTGCCGCAGGGCTCGTACAAGAGGCAAAACAAATCTGCATCGTCGCAATTCTGATCATGGCACTGCAGTTGTCAAAGAAAAGCATTTGATTGGAGATGAGAAAATGGAGGTTGTGGAGCTGGCGGAATATTTCCAAGCCACTAAATTAGATTAAAGAGCAGAATCTATTCTACTAGGTATCACTGAAGCTGCACTCATCATGGATGTTTGGTTTTCAGAAACAAAATGGATTTTCAAAGTACTGATGTTTCTACTGTCTGACATACAAATTGTGTTCTAAAGGTGTGAGAGTTCTGTACAGAATTTTGCCATAATTTAAGAGAATGTTACCAAGATAGCCTTTGGTTTTTAAATGGAGTAGGAAATCACTGCTTTTATTGTTTCTCTTGTCTATTTTCAAATGTTGTGTTGAAAATCTCAAATCAATGGGATGTAAGGTAAAAAGTTTTAGTGTATAAATAAATGGAAACTTCATTTTACAAGTTAATTTTGTAAAATCTAAAAAATTTAGTTTCATAGTATGTGACATAAAATCATGGAATCATTTTAAGTTGTAAGAGTTGTACAAAATTACAAACAAATTTGATATACTAAATTTACTAAAAAATACTTGAAGTTTATGGAGTGATGCTATAGCATAGTATTATCAATTCTAGTGGAGAAAGAAAACTATCTTATATTTTTTTCAAAGTTGAAAATATTGTAATAAACCAAGCACATTGGTAAGGTACACCCTTTAGCCTTTTATCTTCTAAAGAAAGCCCAAGGTTGACATACAAGAGTCAACGGTTATATAATCTGTCCCTTTCTGAAAAAAAAAAAGCTATTCTTCCATTGGTGAAGTATATAATAAGAAGTTGAAATTGTTAGGATTCATTTGGTTTAGAAGTGTTTGTTTTTTCACTTTTCAACAATGAAAACTTCATTTGCTTATGCTTTGTTTCATGTTGTTTACATTATTTCTTATAATTTCTCGTTGAAAATATATAGAGTAAAAACGAATTAACAATTTATTATTAAAATTATAAAAAATTTCTATCAGTAAACAACCTCTTATATATGCGCAGTGTTCTGCATGAAATGTCACCTTTATGTTGAAAACAAATTGAATTTGGGTTCATTACGTACGTATAGCTGTGAACTCTACAGTGAAAGTGAAATTGTTACCCAATTTCTAAATGCTAACTTGTTCTTCTAAACAATGTGAGTGGTTTGAAAGATTATTTTTAACACATCAATTATGCTTATCCGTTACCCTGTTTGTAACAACAAATTTAATCTAACATATTAGCCGGTAGATACAATAATATAACATATTGTTACAGTCCAAAAAATGTGTAAAATAACCTTAGACTAAAGATGAAAAGAAAGAAGTATTTTAACTTTATCTAATGACTCACTTAGGTCAAAATTCTTCTGTCTCTTGACCGTGGGAGTAACACTCTTATTTATGAGTAAGTCGGGTACAATTTTTATAGATATACATAATCAAATATTCTCAAATAACTTAATCAAAAGATAACTAATAAATAACAACAATAATATCTCCTAATCTGGTTTATATTCATCAAATGGAGATAAGAATTTTCTTCAAGATTCTCCTTTATATTCTCGAATATTCTCCTTTCAATCTTAACTTCCTACAGGGAGGTCGGTCCTAGGGTGATATCATCACAAAAACCATCAACCAACTACCTTCAGTGGCGTCGGTCCTAGGGAGACATCCTTTTGGATTCTTGTAATAATCTCGGTCCTAGCGAGACATCCTTCTGGATTCTTGCAATGACCTCGACTCTATGGAGACATCCTTCTGCATTCTTGCAATGACCTCGACTTTGTGTAGACATCTTTCTGGATTCTTGTAATGACTTCGACTTTATGGAGACATCCCTCTAGATTCTTACAATGACCTCGACTCTGTTGAGACATCCTTCTTGATTCTTGCAATAACCTCGACTATGTGGAAACATCTTTTGGATTCTTGCAATGACCTCGGTTCTGTGGAGACATCCTTCTATGGTTGAACCTTCCCCTAGATTCTTGCCAAGACCTTGAATTTGTGGAGACATGTTTTCTAACTTGAATTGTCGCTTGATTCCTTGGTCTATTGAATACCTCGGTTTATTGGAAATCTTTTCCATCTGAAAGGACACATATGAATACTGTTATACTTGTATATAGTATATATATTATACAAAAGTAATATAAATATCCTGTCTATGAAAATAAAACATATAACTAACTTCACTACTTGTAATATTATTTTTAGTACTAAATACAATTATAACAATTCACACAAAAACACACACACACATATATATATATATATATATATATATATATATATATATATATATAATATGAATTTATATGTAGCTGTATGTGTTAATAAATCACATTATACTTTCAAGATATTAGACATACAAACACATTATAATTGACTCACTTTTTATAGCAATCGTCAATTGAAACAATATAATTTTATGTTTTACGCTTTTTAAAAATTATGATATTAAGAATGTCCTATTAAAAGTTAAGATCTAACTCTTCATATTCTTCATATGCATATATTGAAAATGCATTATCAATTGTCTATGTTACCGAAGTTCATGCATCCACTTTGTAATACAACCTAATGCACAAATATTTTTCAACTTCTCACTACTTAATGTCCCAAAATATATAATCATATCATCACTAAATATAAAATGTCTCTTAACAAGTTTTCCGCTTAATACTATAATTCTCATGGTCACGACATCATTCCAAGTATGCTCACACACGTATATGTATCATACGATATATTATACTAGTGTATATCTTTGTCATAATTATCCAATAACATTTCATATATAAATCCTGCTTATTGAATATAATTAACATCACATATAACTCATGAACAACATCACCACCATCAACTATGTGTTGCTTGAGCAATCACACACTGCATAAATGATATAACTTCAAAGAACACAATTAGTTTTGTCTCTCCTTCACTCAAAATAGTTTTGACACTTAAGGAAGCATCGCTAGTCATCCAACATATAAGCAATATATTAGCGAAATAACACAATCAAAAGTTTTTAGAAACTTTATACTCATTATTTTTTCAAGGTTAAAATACTCCGTTGGTCCTCGTTTTTGTCGCAAAATCTCAATTTGGTCCTTGTATTTTTATTAGTCTCAATTAGATCCTCATTTTTGTAAATTAGTATCAATTAGGTCCTTTCCGTTAGTAGAGAACTAACACTGTTAAGTAGGTGTCACGTGTCAGCTCCTCGTTTTTTTGAATTTTTAATTTTTTTTTAATTTTTTTTTAATTTTCTAATTTTTTTTAAAAAAAATTTAATTTTTTTTAAATATTTATGCCACGTTTCAGGTTTGTAGAGTGCCACGTGTCAATCTAATATGGTGACACATGTCAAATTATTGTATGAATCTCAATTTGGTCTTCATTTTTGTTAATTTGATTTGATTTCAGTCCCAATTTTTTTAAAAAAATTTTAATTTCATGTGCTACAAATTTAGAACAAATTTAATTTTTGTATAAATGTAATGATGATACTTTTATTACAAGTGATATTTCTATTACATATTTTTAACAATATTTAATTTATTTAAATTTATATTTTACATTAAACTTTATTTAAATTTTATTTTAAAATTATGAATATATAGATTAATAAATTTATATTCAAAATATTTGTATAATATTCAATATCAACAATATTTTAGAGTTGGCTTAAAAATAACAATTTTATAAATTCAAATGTAAAATTTTAAAATAATTTTATAA
>Ga0214543_1004753_pt1 | contig 25559 bp, 15 predicted proteins | sample CNSS2metaG_FD_160094 | JGI IMG/M metagenome (GOLD analysis project Ga0214543, IMG submission 160094) | Root nodule microbial communities from cowpea collected in UCLA plant growth center, Los Angeles, California, USA - CNSS2 | ecosystem: Host-associated > Plants > Roots > Nodule | place: USA... | reverse complement strand
ACCAGAAATGAGAAAGTAGAGCACTATATAAGAATCAAGACCCATAAACCCATTGCCTTAAGGTTTTGGGTTGAGAGTGGTGTCAGTGTCTTATGTGGTTAGGCTCAGATCTCATTGGTGTTGTTCTTCCCAGTGATACCTCCTCCTTAAAAACCTGACATAGGTCACTCAACTTATTATTTTTAACAAGATAATATACATCAAATCATTTGTTTGTCCATCTAATCCATACCTTATTGAGGAGATATAATAATTAACTCTCCTTTTCGAAAGGTAGCATCCTTACTAGTAAATATTCCTTTATATACTTCAAAAAATCCAACTAAGTTCATAGTAAGTTGATGAGTGCTTACTTGTGTGTTTTTAAGTTGGGTCTATCCATCAAGACTTTCAATCATTAATGAACCACCAACATACTATTATATTTGATAAATTCAATTGAGAAAGGAATTAAAAGAGGTTTTAACTTATTAACATGTAGATCCAATCAAGTTTATGCAATAGAAACCAAGAACATGCAATTTAATTGATAAATATGATTGGAAACAACGGATTTATGACTTGTATGGTTCATTCTATGAGATAAGAATGTAAGAATACTTAGAAAAAATTAAGAACAACAAAATATAAAATGTTAAGAGGAAAAGAGAAAAAGAACAAGCCACTTCCTTAAGAGAAAGATAAAGGGCAACAGAAAAATTATCACTTGAGTTTAGAAAACTAAAGATAAAATTCATAAATAAGGATAGTAATTTAACTTATGGTAATTTGATGTAGTTGCAAGTTCACAATTTACCCAACATTGAGGTTGATGCTAAAAAATTATGAACAAAATGGTGATGATGATGATAATTAATTAGTTGGAGTTAGATTAGAGGTTCTGATTAAGGATGCTCAAGAGGAAAATCATATGCTACATGATGAAGATTTTGATGATGCACTTGAATTACCACAAGTCCTTACCAAGGGGTCCAATAGGATAAGAAAATCATTTTTTAGATATTCTTCTGATTAGTATGTAACATTGACTAACGGTGAAGAACTTGGGTATTTTTAAGAGCCATTGGAAAGTAAATAAACATAACATGTGGATTTTCAAGGCAAAAAAGTATGTTAATCCTACCTCTCCAAGATACAAAGTCATATTAGTGGTGAAAGATTTTAGAAATATAAAGGGTGTTGATTTCAATATTCTCCTACTTGTAATGAAAACATCATTCATCATACCTATGGCAAGTTTAGTTCCAACCCTTGATTTGGAGGTTGAGCAAATGGATGTGAAGACAACTTTCATTCATGGTAATTTAAAGGAAGAACTTTACAAGAAGCACCGTAGTGGTTTTCTTGTTGAAGCCAATGATTATGTGTGTAGGTTGAGAAAGATTCTGTATAGTTTGAAGTAAGATCAAGATAATGGTACAAGAAGTTTTAGTACTTTTTGTGTGACCAAGACTACAAAAGGAAAATTTTGTATCATTGTGTGTTTGCTAGAAATTTCTTTATGATGACTTTTTTATCATGTTGTATCTAGATGGCATACTTATTGTTGGAAAAAATATTTTCATAATTAACAAGATAAATAAGTGTTTGGGTGAGTGAATTTCCATGAAAGATGTGAGAGATGCTAAAGATATTTTTGGCATAAGTATCTTACTTGATAGATAAGAAAAAATCTCTGACTAGCATAAGAACACTACATTAAGAAGGAGTACAAATTCCACTTGGAAAATGCTAAAACAGTGAGCACTCCTCTTGTGACTCGTTTCAAATTAAGTGTTAAATAGATTCCTTCCTTAAAGTTGAGAAGGCATGTATGAGTAGTTTCTTACATATCTTCAATGGGAAATTTGATGTATGCAATAGTATGTAAAATACCAGATATTACACATGTTATTGGTACAATCTGTCTACTTTTTATGTGAGTCTTTATTTTGGTAAGTTACTCAGACTCTTATAGTTGGAGACATTGATTCTAGAAAGTCAACTTTGGGTTATTTGATTAAGTTTGTAGGAGGATTGAGGCTTGGCATTCAAGGTTGCAAAGGTGCATAGTGTTGTCTACGAAGAGGAAAAGTTCATTGTCATTACAAAATCAAGCAAGAACTTGTTATGGTTGAAGAAATTCTTGTAGAAGCTTGATTTTGTGTGAAACAACTATCCATTATTTGTGGATAGTCAAAGGCTTATCAATCCTGGCAATAATCTAACTTTCCATTCTAGGACCAAACATATTGATGTAACATATAATTGGATATGTGATGCTTTAGATGCTAAGTTGTTCGAGTTGGATTAAAGCTCACGTTGGTGATAATGGTGCTGATATAATGATTAAGGCATTGTCAAGGCAGAAATTTGAAGCTTATTGTGAGATCAGTGGACTGAGAGTTACTTTCATATAGTTGTAAGAGGGGAGATGTGTTGGGTTAGGCTACCAACTATGTATATAAAAGGTCGAAGCTTGTCAAGCTAATTTTGTCTCACCTAACTCAAGTGAAGATGAGTCTTCTAAGTCAATAGAAAGTGATAAATTTGCAACATTTAGGAGAGAGGAGAGTAAAATAATTGGTTCACATATTTGGTCAGTAGTTTTATTACAATTATAATTCTTGCTTCATTCACTACTAGATCAAAATAAAAAATGGTCAACAACTTAACATAATATTAATATTTTTCTTTGTTCTTCAAATTTGAAAGTGTTATTGATTTGATGTATTGCATATGTATAAACACTTGATTTTATATTTGATCATATTTTTTTGTTTTTAAATTTGATCTTAATAGAATTTGCTTGATTGTTTTGTGTACATGAATTTTTACTTCTCACATTAAAAACGATTTCCCAACATTAAAAATATGGGTGTCTCTTTTTTGTAATTGTTGGTTTCTCTCGTAAATTCTTGCATGTTCGAGAAATTATTTTCACTCCACATACATTGATACTTTTAGTTGTTAAGTTGTTGTCTCTCCTCTCTTGTCAAAATGAAGACAAAATTATTTTAAATTTTAAAGGATTAATTTATTTAAAGATTAAATAATTGAAAAGACCAATTTTATTTAATGAAGAGTGTAATTATGATTTAAATGTCATAAGCATAAAGTTTTGAAAGGATAAGGAAATTATATATATATATATATATATATATATATATATATATATATATATATATATATACCATGAACGAAAAGGATAAAAATTAATCTTAACAAAAACTAAAATTTGATAATTTATCAGCAACAAAAATATATTAAATATACTTTTTTTTTAAAATATTCATATTGCTGCATCGTAAACCCTTATGCAGAAAATTAGACAAAACCAAAGGTAAAGCTTTTCTATCAGAATAGTTTGATTAGGAATGTTAATCGTATTCAAATAATTGATATACAGTTCAATGCATTCACGTTTTATTTTTCTGATAACTATTTTCTTAAAGATGTCATATCCTTGAAAAGAGTTTTCGAAAACCCAATCAATCAAACATACGATTGATCTAATATAGCGTTATAATTACCTTTTGGAAACCAATAAAAAAATTGGCAAAATAGGTAGAATAGCCATTTTCTATATTGAGTTACTTCGATTAAATTTGAAATAAATATTTATGACATAAGATTTTTTTTTTAATTATTACTTATTTAGGAGTAGAGATATAATTTTGCTTATTAAAATAAACGAAACATCAATTATTTTTAAAACAAACACACGACAAAATCTAAAATTTGTTATTTAATAAAAGAAATATATTTTAGAAAATAATTACAAACTAACTCTCCCAGTATCTTAGTTTAGTACTTCAAAAGTTCTATTAATATTTTATTTTGAATGTGTTTAAAATTACTTATAGAAAGATTTTGAAAATACAAGTCTACTCTCCTTCTATATTTTATCTCTCCATCTCCTTCTAAAAGGAAAAAGAAAATCTTATATAAACTAAATATAATTGATAAATAAAATAATTAATTGGTAAATTTTAAAGTTTAGAAATAAGGTGATAATTACCTCTAAATCATGTTCAACATACAATTCGTTGAAGAAGTCAATCAAATAATGATATTGATTGATGAAAGGTAGAGCTGTCAAAATGGATTGGAACCCGCGAGCCAACCCGGCTCACCACAGGTTCGGATCGGGTTGGGTTGAAATTTTCTTACAAATTTTAATACGGGTTGATTTTTGATCCAGCTCATCCAGGTTGAACCCGTGGTGAGCCGGGTTGGTGAGCCAACCCGTAGATAAAAGGGTTACACAAGTGTTTCTTGTTAAGTTGGGCTTTACATTTGGGTTATGTTAGTTTTTTTTTTTAACCAACACATAAATAATTTGTATTTTTTTTTATTTTGGTTTGTATTTGGATTGTATTAAAGTTTATTTAGATTTTAATTAGAATTATAATTTAGTTTTGACTTAAAATAAAATAAAAAATTGTATCTTTTTTAATTAAGTGAACTCGTGAGCCAACCCGTTTAACCCGCCAACCCGTGGTGGACCGGGCCGAGTTCGAATTTTTTTGACTCGCTAAAATGTGAATCGGGTTGGATTGACTCACTAAATCATCAACCCGTGGTGGGTCGAGCCCAGTCGAGTCAAGTTACCCGTTTTGACAACTCTAATGAAAGGATTGAAAAGACCGACTACTACAAATTTTGTAGCACTTATGTGTTTAATGAGACCATTTAATGCAAATTTTATTACTTTTTAAATTTTGTTTTGTTAGATGTAAAGTTGTTAAAATGAGTTTAAACTTGTAAATCAATCTGACTTATCATATATTCAAACAGGATTATGTAAAAAAAAAAAAAATTATATATTGGTGAAACTAAACTCAACTTACTTTGGGAATTATTAAACCGAATTGAAGGTGGATTGTAGTTTTATAAACTTAAGTTTACTAGAAATAATAATTTTATTAATACAAAGAACATTGTTAATTGTGGTACTCTCATTTTGCAAACACAAGGTTTATTCCACAATGGATAAGATCCACATATGAACCAAATGGATCCCTATACTTTACAAGATGGAATCAATCAATTAGGAGACGTCACCACTTCTTTCCATGCATTCTCATCCATTCAGCTCTTTCCAAATAGGCCAAACCAAAATCATTTATCGTCTTCCTATGATGTTGATGGGGTTGGAGCATGTCTTAGTTTGAACAAAATATGTGAATAGTTAATTATACAAAAAATAACAACTAAAAAAGTTTCATATTCACTGATGTATATAAGGCCAGACTCTGTTATTTATTTAAGTTGATTTGAGGAGACTAATACGAAGCTTTGTTGGTAGAAAGCTCATGTTAGCATCCACGTGCTTTCATATTTGGACCATTCATAACATATAATTTGCAAAAGAACATGATCTTTACCACTTGAGTAACAAAGATTACGACGAAAGTAGCATTTATTTATCATATTCTCGACTGAATTATTTGTCTCTATTGGTGTCGTTGATTCTCATATGGAAGCATGATACAATATTTTATGTGGAAAATCTTGGATACTTCAATTTGGAAATAACAAATAATTTAATGATAGAGAGATGAGTCCATCGTATTCTCAACACAGGTTATGTAATCATATATAATGTCATCAAAAGATTTTTAACTCAAGTTGTTATATTTTATTGTTTATAGTAAGATTCAATAGTTATTACTAAATAATTTTACTGTAATTTTATACTTTTTTTTGTATTATTTATTCTCAACTTCTCACCAGAAACAAATATCTTCTTTTTACTATTAGTTTTATTGGTGTATTCTTTTTTTTTTCTTAATTTTATTATTGTGAATATATCTTTTATGTAAGAGTATCTTTATATGTTTTAGAAGAAATAGTTTAAAATTGATGAAAAATAAATATTTTAATTACATTAAGTTTATAGGGTTGTAAAATCGAGTTTAGTTGTTCACTTTCTTTCCTTCCCCTAGTTTTTATAAACTTATATGTAATGGTGCACTTGGAAACTTTAATTTCCACGTTAGACCTTGAAGAGAAAAAAAAAAGGATTTTGTGAAGGTATTTGATTATTAGGTTGTTTTCTGTAAGTTATATTATGCATCTTATAAGATTTTATATCAAATATGAATGTTTTTTTTTTTTTAAACAAACAATAAAAAAATAATTTCTTTTAAGTGAAAGCATCTCCATAAATAAAGAACAAAAATAAAAATACAAAAATAAACTTAACGTAGTTTGACACTTTGAACGTTAAATCTACAAATACACAACAAAATATTATTATTGAATATGCAATTTTTCTAACAAAAATTACAAATTTTCATTCAATTTTTCTAAACATATCACAAAACTTTTCATAGAATTTTTTTATAAAAAAATTGCAAAATTTCTCATACAATTTTTTTTGGTCAAAAATTACAAGCCTTTTTGTACAAATTTTTTAGCAAAAGTGTAAACTTTCTTGTATAATTTTTTTTGGACAAAAGTACAAATCCTCCTTTAACACACGACAACCCCTTATACATTCAAAAAACTTTATAATACTTTTCTACTAGTCTCTTCATATTATTCAGTGTCGAATTTTGGTGAATACTCATTTGATCAATGATTTTATTCCTTGTGTAGAGGATGCTAAACTTAGAATATTAAAGTAAATTTTAAGATATGTTGAGAGAATTGGAAATTTTAAGAAGAAACTAATTGTCAATAAAAGAAATATAGTTGAGGTTTATTAAATGTTTACAATATTGACAACTTTGAAATATATAAGTTGTGTATACAAATTTTGCTAAATTGGATTCATTTAAATTTAGTTCATGTAGATGGATGGTTGTTTTGAATGTAGATGAGTTATTTTTACTCTTGAATACTTTTGTTTTTGAAAGATTTTATTATAAGAACAAATTGAACCAAAACAAGTTAATTTTAGTAAAATTAATAAATTAGTGTTTTGGAAAGAGTGCAATTTTGTTAAATTGAATGGAGTTCATGTGTTTTGCTCCAATTACAAATTCAAGTACAAATTTCAAGCCCAAATCAGATTCGGCCCATTTTCCTAGCGAGCCAACTTAACTTGCCTAACTAAAAGAGGCATATTCGCCTTGCGAGTGCATTCCTCTAAAAAATTGGGAATTCTGAAAATCTATAAATAGAAGGCTTGAGACAATTAAAAATTCATTTTGAAATTAATAGAAGATCTTTTGAAGGTAGAAATGCATTATGGGGGCCGGAGGCATTCATATTTATTCTTTTTGCTAATGTTCAGAATACATAGGAGTAACTAACTACTGTATTCACGGGAGTTGGATGTAATGTATCTTAACTCTTTATGCTTTCTACTATTCAATATATTTCATTTTCATACTCTTGTGTTCTATTCTCAATCTTAACTGCATGATAATTGTTGATTGCATATTTGTGTGTACCTAATCATTGAACACAATATTAAAACCTACACTAGAATAGAACAACTAATTGATTAGGCATCTAGACATAAAGTTCATCATTGATCATTCTTAACATTCGAACTTAAGGCTTAATGCGAACTTTTAATAAGAAAATGTCTAAGACATTAGACTTGTTACATAGTGGTGTTAATGCTAGAATCAAGAATTAGAAATATATTGTACTGTTTTCATATTGATTTCATGTATGAAATCCAACCCTAGTGAAGTCTTTACCACATAAGAACTTTCACCAATTTAATTGCTTTCTAGATTTTAAAATTGTCTGAACATTCAATATTCAATATTTATTTTATCATTCAAAGTTTTTTCCTAAATAAGTAAAGAATCATGGTTTTTCAAACAACACAAGTTTCTTAGGATTACGATTTCTGGACTTCCCATTTTATTACTTAAACGATTTGGTATGCTTGCAAATATTTTAACATGGACTTCATTAGATATATGAATATAACCATTAGACGACCTAGAAATGTGTTCATTATCTGCTTATGAATGTGAATGTATATATGCATTTTTTTTCAACTAATGTGTGTTCAATGAGTTTAAGCCAAGCATAATGCTACAAAGAACATATTCGAGCTCAGTGGAATACACTAGGTAGATGGTGGAAGGCTGGATCAAATGACCAAGCTATCAGACGACTAAGGCACTACACAAGTGTCAAGCCACTTGGGTGAAAGGTTAGAGCATAAAAACCAAATGACTCAAATATTTCAAAGAGCAAGATGTAGTATCAAATGATAAGTTGACCAGATGAGTCAACCTAAAGTAGCAAAGCACTAGACTTTTACAAAGGAGTATATGAGTCAAAGAAGCATCAAACAAGTCAAGGCATGCAAGAAAACAAGTAGAGAAAAAGCATTAGATGAGTCAGAAGTGCTAGAACAAGTCAACACAATGCACTAGACGTGTCAATGAAAAAGGCACACAAAGGATATTAGATGGAAACAAAGGATAATTGAAGAAATTGTTGAAGATCTATTTGAAGAATATCCATAACGTTGATCGGATATCAAATTATCTCATTGATTGTTCTAAAATCTTATCATATAAATATCAATCAATCATGAGATAGGAAATAGACTATGTAAATCGAAGACTCCAAGAGAATCTCTAGATGATTGAAGCCTCAACATTATAATATTTAATATTACAATTGTTGGAAGGTTGAAAGGGAAAGAGTTGATAATTCACAAGATGCAATATACTCTTATTGATTATCATGAACTTCCAAAGTCAACAATGACAAGAATATTTGAAGATATAAAGATATAAAATATTAGCTTTGAATCAACGGTCAAGTGATATAATCTCAATTATAAATATCAAGACCTAGATGATGAAGACAAGAGAGGCAAGAGAGAAAAAGATGAATTGTTGAAACACTATCAAGATAATTCTTGAAGAGAAAAGAGAAAAAAGAAAAGAGATAAGCACTTTAAGAGATTATATTATCGTATCTATCTTTGTTAGAGAGTTATATTGGATTGAGTGTAACCATTGTAATCCTTCATTGTGTGAAGTGAACCTTATGAGCTTTATTATGATTGTTCTGTGTGAGATTATCTTTATTATAATTGAGAGTTCTTTATTTTAGGGGAGATTGAGAAGTGATACCAGGAGAGGTTGGTACTCGTTGTAACCTAGAAAGGTTTGTTCTTGTGGTACTTGGAGAAGTTAAACTTGTACTTGAATAGCAATGACTCATGATACTTGAAGAGGTTAAACACGTACCTAGAGAGGAGTGATTCATGATACCTAGAGATGTTGATACTTGTTGCTAGTCAAAGGTGTTGATTAGTGAACTTTTTAAGTAGTGGCTTAAGAGACTAGACGTAGCCATTGTAAATCCTCCTGTGCGCTATTTTCTTCCTTACTTTTTACCTTATGTGTATTTGTTATAATATTTCCGCATAAAAAGAATATCAAATGTCTATAGGATCTATTTGAACCCCCTACCCTACTTTCTAGAGCCACTTTACACTAACACTTAATATGTACCAAAGATGGAGGATAGTGTTTAGGAAAAATAAACATGTTTAGGAAGGAAGTTTCTTCACCTTCCTTCTTTTAGTTTGTTTAGTTTTTATCTTAAATTAAATTCTAGATTTATGTTTTCTCTTATGTCTTGTAGGTTTGCTAATGACACCTCCCATTTTGAGGTTGTCATTTCTAAAGGAAAGAATGCCCTACTAGGGACTTAGGCCAAAGGAGTGTACTCGTCACACCCATAATGTTGATAAGAAGACACCCTTGGAGTTGAGAAGAGAGGATGTTCGAGTAGTCTTTACACTATGTGGATGGTATACATGCATGCAGTGGTAGAGCTTCTTTAAGCTCTTATGGGCCTTGTCCCTACAAATATAATATATATATATATATATATATATATATATATTATGTATTTGAAAATTAACTTTATATTTTCTTGTATCGAAATATTTTAACCTACTAAATTTTACTATTTGGAATTATTGCCTAAATAATAATTTCAAAACTTCAATTCTATTATGAAAGCCCAAACAAAAACAATTGAATTTATTTTTCTCAGTTTTTTGCTTATGGTTTGCTTATAATAATTTTGAAAGTCCAGTTCTACCATGAGACCAAAAAAACAGCTCGATCATTTAACTTACTCAATTCCTTATCTTTTTTTTAAATAGGAACAATAGGTAAACATTTTAGTGCGCATATAATAAATTATTTTAAATTTAAAATTTTTTTTCTAAAAAAAAGTAGGTACATTGATAAAGAATAAAAGAATAAATTATTTTTTAAAAGTGATAAAAAGGAAATCTACACATGAGGATGAAAATAAGATAGATTCAACTCCTTCACATATTTGTAAGCATGATAATAATAATAATCCAATTGTTCTGGTAGAATAACCCTTTCTTAAAATTTTACCAAGTGAGGAGTTTGATATTAATTATTTATATTGTAATCCATAAAAAATTAATCAAATATGGAAAGAAATATCCAATAAGTGGAAGAGTTGAAATTAGAAAAGCTAGTTAAAAATAGTGTTCATATTAAATACAAGATTAGATGGATGCTTCCAACTTAATGGTAACAAACAATATTTTATTTATTTACTCAATGCACTGATTTGACCAAAGAATGTTTTTTATTTTCTCATTTTCCATAAGAAAGATTCCAGGAATTGGTGATAAGCAAAAAGGGAAACAAATTGAACTTAATATAGTGCAATTTTTTTGGTTTTTTGTTTTTTTTTTTTAAATTTATGTTGATGCATGCTATGTCTATGGACATGGTACCATGAATGACCACAAAATGGGAATGCAATGCATGAGTTGTTCATCGAAGGACATTTATTAATGTAATATTCTAATGAAATGATTGTTTATGCCTTAAGAGGCATTTTCTCCCCTTTCCTTAATGATGTGTTGATAAAAAAAATTTGATGAATTTATTATTATATACAAGAAAAGGTGCGGGTAAAGGACACAAATAGTCTCCCTTTTGTGCCTTAACAAATTTCAACCCTTAAAGTTCTAAGACAAAGTATATACGCTCAGAAAGGATAATTCCCTAATACCTAAAGATCAAGGTCACTAGAGTTATGCCCCACTTCATGGTATTTTTCCACGACAGTTGATAAACAAGTGGGAGTACCAATGAAGCAAACAAACTCTAGTTGGGGTTATCACAATGACCACTTGAGAAGTACATCCATTGTGGCACTGTTACACGATCCCTTCTAATTCTAAGAAACCCAAACCTATGTATAAAGCCTCTCACTCATGTAATGAACAAAGTGTGTGTGAAGGGAGAACGCAATGTATACCTTAACTCCCATCTGCAAAACAACTAGAGCAGTCTCAAACAAATATATAACCATGTTGTTTGCCTTAGGGTTCAACATTCAGAAATTATTCCAAATATCAAAATAGATAAGAATATACACATATAACTATTCCAAAAAGAAAAAAATAGAAAGAAAAGGTATAAAGAAAAACCATATCAATTTTGCACATCCCAAAAAATTGCTTGACTCTCTAGCGTCTCTAATGGAGTCGCCATCAGTTGTAACTAAAATCGCGACAAACAAGGAACCAAAAGTAAAATTTGAAAAAATAGAGTTCGAAGTTGCCTCATAGTTTATCCTAAAAGATTACGGAAAAACCGAAAAGATAAAACAAGGTCTACGAAAACTTGATTTTAGGTCTAGGAGTTGGTTACGCGTAGGAAAGGTGTTAGCACCCTACAACACTCATCCTAAGATGATACCTTTAATTAAATATGCACAAATATATGTGGTTTTCAAAATATTTAATTCTCTTCAAAATAATAAAACATTATTAAAAAAATAGACAAAAGTATTTTTTTTTTGGGCCCAACAAGGATGTACCTCGTTCCTACGTATTTCCATTCAAAATGAAAAACTAAGGACCACGTAGTTCTAAGTGAAATCCTACTTGAGAAATGATTTAATTTTTGTTTGATAAACCCGACAAGGATTAACCCCATTCCTACGTATTTCTATTCATAATGCAAAATCATGGATCACATAGTTATTAATGCACCTTTTAAGAATTTTGATTTGATTTTTTTATAATTTTAGAAAACCTTTTTATGTTTTTTTGGGTATGAGTGTCATGCGACGTGGGGGTTAGACAGACACGAAAAATAAACAAAGAAAATTATTTTTTTATTTTTTGTTCTTTGTATTTTTTTATATATATTTTTAGAAAAAATAAATTTAAGAAAGGGTGTCACGCGACACAAGTGGATGAACATACACTAAAAACTAGAGGAAAAATATTTTTTTATTGATTTTTAGAATAAGATATTAGTGAAAAATAGAACAAATGTCCATAAAGAAAAGACCAAAGTTAGGTGTAAAAAAACGCATAAATATTATAAGAAAATATAGTAAAAATTGGGAATGCATAAATAAATAAATAAAATATGGGGTGACATACCTTCTAAACTTTTCAATTCCTCTTCTTCTCTATCCATCTTACTCTCTTGTTCCCTACCTTTTCTCCTCTTTTTTTCTTGCCTCCTACAAGTTTTTTCATTTTTCTCCCAAAAAGAGATAAAAAATGAGGTGTGCTTGTGTGAATGTTAAAGGAAAAGAAAGAGAGAAGTGTAGGGAACATTTTTTTTTCCGATCCCTTTCGTATGACAATTGTGTATTTATATATACATACATTGCAACACTAATGTAATCCTAAACTTAATTGTAAAGAACAATACAAGGAAGGGATTGATTTTAATCACAACAAATCAGAGCACAATATCAATCATTATTAGTAATATTGATTATAATTATTTGAAGAGTTATTGCTTCTAATTATTATAATTATATCGTTATTTTCTCTTTTAAAAACAAAGAGTAGAAAAGCAAAGAGATAGGGTGAAAATATGTTAGGTTTTTGGGGTTGTGAGAAGGGGTGTGATAATTTAAAAAAAAAATTGGGCTCTTCCTTCTCTCTTTTTTTTCTTTTCTTTTTTCTTTTCTTTTTCTTTTCATTTTTTATCCCTCTCAATTATTTTTCTCTTTTTTTTGCTAAAATTAAAGTTTAAAAATCTTTAAAGAAAATTGGGTGTTAACTAAAAGCATTTTTAATTTTTTTTTTCAGAAATAAATTTATTTACCCGAATGAAATTGGGTGTTGACAGTTAGTGTGTTATTTCTTGATTTTGAGATTTTCTTGCATGTCTTAAGTTCTTAAACTTTGTCTTTGCATGTTTTCTTTTCCTAAATTTTTTCAATGCACGGTTAGTGTGAATATTTCCACTTGAACATCAATATTTCCACTTGAGTGGGTGCAAGCCTCACCTTACAAAACAATTTTGAAGAGTTGATTTAGGCTTAAAGTCCACTTATTAACAATTATAATAGAATAATTTAACATATAAAAGTTATAATCATTTTAATTTATCTTATTAGAGACATTAATTAATCAATTATATATGCTTTTAATATATATATATATATATATATATATATATATATATATATATATATAAATAAATTTTGAAAACACAAAACAAAAAGAAACATAATTAAAAAGCAAAAAGGTTGAGGTACTTGCTTATCAGCTCACCAACCCACGCTAGCAGGGGTGGGTTAAGATTTTGACCTACTTTGTACTCCATTTTTTATGAGCTAACGACAGGTTAAGCTGAAACGAGTTCGACTAGTCCGCTTGGCCACCCTATGAAAAAAGAATAAGAGTAATGATTGTTTGTAGGGAGCAAAACTTTGGGGACTGGTGCATTTTGGAGATGATCCAAATGAACAAGTAAAATGAAGGACATCATGAACAAATTTTGGCAGTTTTGGGATAATTAGCCACATATAAAGAAAATTATAACTTTAACTATCATTTCATAGTTTAACGATGATTCTTTTCTAAACCTTCATCATTTTCAAAATTTAACTATAGTATTAAAATAATTGTCATCATTTTTGTGGTTTTAATGATAATTTGGTATGATTAGTGCTTATTTGGTTTTTTATAAGTTAAGATATATTAAACATGACTTTCAATGAATTATGAACTATTTTCATCCAATTATATTTAGTTTGAACTGATAAAAAGATGTGCATACCTATAGAGAGCACATTGTCTCCCTGAGACAAAGATAAGTACAACGGAAAATCAATACTTGATTTTAGAAAACCAAAGACTCATGAAAAGATGGACATATGTATAGAGAACTCATGATAATAGAGACAAAATTCTTCATGCTTCTGTTTTAATTCATGAGTTTTATATAAATGTGTATGTTAAATAGCCTAGCTAAGGAACATGAAGAGTATTGGCTACTTTTTTTGGTACACACATTTCCAAACATGGACCTTGTCAAGGAATATGAAGAGTATAGTAATTGTTTGGTTAGTGCATTTTCATTTCCAAAAAAGGCCATTGTTGTGGTAAGTGTTACAATGAAGTTGCATTTATTTACAAAATAACTACCATGTTTTAATTAAAGCAGTTTAGTGTCTAGCAAGCCAATTCTAATGTATTTTTATTTTAAAGTGTATTTAATTTAGCATAAACGGCTAATGTAAAACAAAATGTATTTTTAATATTAGTTTAATTTGTATCAATTTGACCAACTCTAATGACATTAATTAAAAAAAAGTCTTGTACAATACTTCCATAAAAACTATAAACAAAAACAAAATAGCAAAAGAATTATAATGGATGAATGAGATAAGTGCATATGAAAGAGATTAATTTGTAAAACAAAGATCAATGTGGATGACAAAAATGGGTATCAATGACGGAGATAAGGGGAAAATGTGGATGAGGGAGATGTGTTTGGATGAAAAAGATGTGTGTGAATGAAGGTGATGAATGCAAGTGAAGGAGATGAGTGTGAGGAGATTTATGAATATGAGTTAACATCGACTAAAATATCACTAATAGAAATATAAATTTATTAAAAAATTAAAATAATTTTACATTTTTTAACTTTTAAAAAAAGGTTAAACAATGTCATTCGTCTCTATTTTTTTAGGAAAATCACAAATCAGTCCCCTATTTTATATGTATTTCAATTTGGTCCTTATGTTATGAAATTTTATAAAATTAGGTCATTTCCATTAATATTGTACTAACTACCACGTGTCAGTTCGTGATTTTTTCTTCTAAAAAAATAAAAATTTATCACATGTCAAGCTGATGTCGTGCTACATGGCAATGAAACTGTGATGTGGCAATGGCAGTACCATGTGTCATTGTCACGTCAGGTGTCATTGCGTTAGTCTCAATTTGGTTTTGATGTTGAAAAATTTGATGCAATCAGGTCTTTTTCGTTAGTATTGTATTAACAACGTTAAAGAGTTGACATGTTTCAATTCATGGATTCTTTATTTTTATTTCATAATGTTAATTTTTTAATTTTTTTAAATAAAATATTTGTCACTTGTAATGTTAACGTATCACTTGGTAGTGACAATATGATATGGCAACAATAGCACCACCTGTCACTTTCACACCAAGTGTCTATATTTCGTCTCTCTCCAAATTAAAACAAAATTATATTTTTGTATAGATGTTATACAAATATTTTTTACTAAAATTGATATTTTTATTATTACTTTCTAAATTATTAAGTTTACTTATATTTATATTTTTACATTGAACTTTATTTAAAATTGTTTTCAAATTTTAAATTTATTTGTTTTAAATTGTTATAAAATTATTTTAAAACTTTACATTTAAATTTATAAAATTGTTATTTTTAAACCAACTCAAACATTTGTATAGAAATTACTGAATTTTGTTGAAATATTTTAAGAAAAGAAGAATGCGCTTAATGAAGAGCATGTGAATATATGATCATATTATTTGAAACGAAAATGTTATAATTAATAAAACTTAAGAATAACTTCTCACTAACAACGTGGTTCGAGAAATAGAGATAACAAATAAACTAAAATTGACTCCTTGCAACTAGGAAAGCCATAACAACTAAAAACAAGAAATTCTAAATGTAGACATGTTTCAATCCTAAAGCATTTCATTAACACTCCTTGCTTTAGAATCTATAAACACCAATTTATTGTCTTAGAAGCTCAAACCTATTGGTAGTGGTTTTTTTTTTTTGGTATTTCTTTCCAAATAAACAAGCCTTGCATGTTGGTATGTGATCATCAAGTTCTAGAAAATCATCTGTTATTTTCTTACACTACATTTGCAACAGCCCTTGGTGGTCATAATGCACAAGCCTCTTATGCCAAACTTCTATAATGTTTTCTATGGCGGGAAAATTAGCTTGCTTCTTCTCCAATGGATTTAAAGCAAAACTTTTCCCTTTCATTTTTACTTCAAAAGCAACTATAAAACCTCTTTCAATCAATTGACTGACACTCAACCGATTTTGTTGAATTTGGGGTACAAAAAACACATCAGAAATTAACTTTGTACCTAAGTACCTTGTTAATCCAACAGTTCCCCTTTCTTTGACTGAAATATAATCACAATGCCCTATCCAAACTTTGGTGATATTGGTTGGCCTTAAATCTTTGAAAAGTTCTTTGTCATTGGTCATATGATGTGTGTAGCCACTATCAATCCAAACTTTGGTGATATTGGTTGGCCTTAAAAATCTTTGAAAAGTTCTTTGTCATTGGTTATATGATATGTGTAGCCACTATCAATCAATTAACTCTCCCTTTCTACGTTGCTTGCAAAACATGCGACAACAAATAGATGATCCTCCTCCTCCTGATCAACAACCTTAACTTCTTCCTCTTGCTAAGGATTTTTTCTCATACACATAATTGCTTCACGTGCCATCTAATTGCCCTTGATGCATTTAGCATCAAGTCCATTCCAACATTTGAATGGAGGGTGACCCATTTTGTTTATTGTAATTATTTGCATTACTCTGATTGTTAGCTGAATGATTCTTGTAATTCTTATCCAGATAATGGAACATTCATTATCAAAAGAGTTTGATGAAGCTTCCTTGTAATTTCTCATTGAAATTTACACTTTTAAATAAATATTGGAGATGATGGATAGTTCTAAAGTTATCTACATATGCACCTAACCAAAAACACCTTTATAGTACTACAAGAAAAATCAGTTTTAGTGATATAAATATTTGTCACCAAAATCTATACATTTGTCACTAATAATATCTTGTGACAATAATTAAGTTGTCACTATAAGTTTTGACACTATTGCACTTGTGACAATGTTTTTTAGTGTCACTAATATTAAACTATGTTGTGACAAAAATAATTGTCACTAGTAATTTTGTGTAATTGTGACAAAAATATAATATCACTAAAATTAAGTTTTATTGTAACAATAATAATTATCACTAGTAATTCTATTAATAGTGACAAGAATCCATATCACACACAAGGTAATAATGACAAATTAATAATCATCAATATTTAATAGTAGTAATATTTAATTGTCACTATTGTATTTTATTCACTATTATATTTGTACAATATTTTAAAATCTCATTACAATTTCAAATATTCTACGATAATTATTAATTATTTTTATAATAAATATTTTATTATTATTATTATGAATCATGTTTGTGTAATTACACATCTCTTCCATGTCATAATAAATAAACAAATAATTTTAAGACGTTAAAATAAATATTAATTAAAATAAAGAAACATCAAATATAAAATATAAAATATCCATTACATTGTAAGTGGCAAAAAAAAAAACAATAAATATTAGATGATTCCAAACATGATATCCATTGTACCTACATCTACTTCAAAACATTTAAATGAAACAAGAATTTAAAAAATAATAATAAATAGTGATATCTTCAAGGATTTTGATCCGAAAAAAAAATAAAAGAAATAATTAATATCTAGAAATGTATAGATGTAATTATATACTTATTAATGATAAATTTTAAATTAAAACAACTTACTTTATTGAATGAAATACTTAAAGGGTTAGACGCTCCACTAAATGATAAGCCTCCCAACAAAGTAGTCATTCGTCGCTTCATCTCCATTTCAATTTCTTGTTTCATTTGATCTTGTTGACTTTTCATAGTAAGCTGTTGAACTTGAAGTAACTCACGTTGAGATTGTAATTCCCCTTACAGTTGCATATTATTCTCTTGTTGCTTTTGTATGATGTTACTCAACTTGAGCACTTCTAACTCTAAATCTTGTGCTCTCTTCTATGCATTATGAATTTGACTTTGAAATAATTGTTTCTCCACATTCCTTTTAGCCAATGATATATTACCTATACCTTGGGAATGACTTGGTTTTGTTCCCAGCACAAATTGAAAATGCTTTACGATTAGGATATGTGCCTTTTCAATTTCTTCACCATACACTTCACCCACATTCTTCAAATTATCCTAGAAAATGTTTTCAAAATAATCAACACTATAAATGTCATAATGTCAACATAAAATCGTTATCAATATTAGTAAACAAAATAAATAGAGATTCAAATAATAAAGCAATTTAAATGATACAATGACACTCTAAAAGTCACATCATAAAATAGTTATGCATAACATTTTAATATACATTTACTTAGTTTCCAATTAGTAACAATTTATCTATTAAATAAAACTTAAAAAAATAAATTCATTCAATATATCTCAAAATCAGATAAAAACATTTAAATTTACTGAATAAATAGTCAATATTTCACAAACAATAATTCATGAAAAGTGGAATATTATATTAGTGCAATAACTTTTAAGAGACATTTATATTCATAAACATCTATCGTTACTAATGTGTCACAAGGAAAAATGGACATCACAAACATAATAATAACTACTGTGTTGTCTTAAATAATAAATAAAGTCAAAGAAGAGTAATGAAATGGAACAATACTAAAAAGATAGATCTGGTGGAAAATCACACAACACAAATAACTAATCACTCGAGATACTAGTTCTCATAATATATGTACTCTTCCTACCATAAAAAAAAGAACTTTTTTAACCCCTAATAACAATATTACAACAATTATAACCCCTAATAAAAGGAAATTGACATAAAAATTAAAAGTATTTTTTTTACATACCATGATTTCTTCTCCATTTGGAATGCACCAAGTTCCATCAACTCTCATACGGGTATCCTTCTGCACGTCTATTGCACTTGGCCATTCATCACTTCCTAATTCTTCTTTCTATTAAAAATAAATAAAATAAATTGACACAAACTTAGATTAAATAACGAAGAAACTAAGTTGATTAAATAAAATAAAAACATATAAGTTAGTATAATTACCATTTCATATTCTTTTTGAATAATTGATTTTGTTTCAATAACTGACTTAATTTCTTTTTTACTCTGGCTAGCTTTGTTTTTCAACCTCCTTTCCTATATAGATAAAAAAATAATTTAATGTTATACTATAAAAGTAAATAAAAAATAAATCTCAAATTTACGATATATAATAAAAAATAACTTTACTTTCAATTTAGAATCATTCCATTTGTTATGTATTAACCAATTCCAATCTTCAGGAGCTACATCATGTGGTCTACCTTTCTTTTGAAGATATGCTTTATAAAGATGGTGGTGTTTATTTCTAAATTGCTTTTGCAATTGTTTCATTGCATACTCTTTATTTTCTTCAACCAAACCAAATGCATCCTAAAAGTCATAAATTTATGAAATAGTAATTGCTAAATAAGTTTTATAACACATTACAAATATGTAAATATATAAATTCAAATTTATACTTAAATTAATGAAACTATACTAACCTTCGCATGCTTCCACATTACACTTAAATCATCATCACATATATTTTTCCAAGTCATAACTTGTAATGCAGCTTTCTGACGTAAACATACAGTTGCTTCAGCTTTAAAATACTTTGCATGTTTTCCACAAAGCTTAAAGTATGGGGGAGGGAATTGGATGTCAAAACATTTCCCCAATACCATTAACCTTTTCCTTTTCTTTGGAAATTTGGAATTAATAGTATGTCCGCGTCTTTTCTTAATAACATGTTCAACTAAAAAAAAGAGTAAAAGTCAATCAATAACAATGTTCATAATGATCATTTAATTTTAAAAAAGCATGTTACATATGTACTTGTACTTGCTTCAAGTTGTCCAACATTAATGGACTTGGAGGCATTAACCCTTTTAGAATTTAATTTTAATGGTCTCGTAATATATCACATGTAAGAACAAAAATTAAACAATAATTAAAGAAAAATATAAATTAGTTCTTTAAAAAGAAACCATCAACAAAATATAAATTAGGTACCTTCTTTATTGTAAGTTTCATCTTCTTCACTTGAAGATTGATACTCTTTCAGCTCTTCGGGTATATACTCTTCATCATCCTCTTCACCTCTTTCTTTTCCCTTCTTCTTTTTGATATTATGGGTTAAAGATTTCAAAGGATAAGCTAAACATGGTAATCCCAAAGCCTCTAATCTTGCTTTATTCTTTATAATTCTTTGTAGTCTTTCTTCTTCGTACTTAGACATACTTTCCTATCACTCAAATAAAACTAAAAAATATTTAAAATAAATCATAGTAGAAAAATGTTTGGTCTATGCATAAAAAATGTCTTTATTTCATATATTAATGTAGAGAAAACATGGGTGCATGGTCCGGTCTACCAGTTTAAGCCACATGACATTCTGAAAAAAAGAAAAATGCTTGCCTATTAAACCCAAGTGTAATCACTCTCTTCGGAACTTATTATGCTAATCGACATTCACATTGCAATTGATTCATATTACACAAATTAGGAGCAATAAAAAACTCAGGCATTGAACAACAACAATCAATAAAGGAAAACAAACGGCAACAAATAAGCAAGTTGGAGGTGATAGATAAAATTTGAAAATAAGATATATGGTTGGAGCGTGATAGATAACAAATTTGAAAACAACATAGTAGAAACCATATATAAGCAATTTTATCAAAATTTGAAAAATATATATATCAGACAAACCTATTAGAATCGAATGCAGCGTGAGGTGAAATTCATTGGAGTTGAAGCACGGTGAGCAGAACGCTGATGAAAATAAAATGCCGATGAAGGTGAAACCAGTAAGTGGAGTCCTGTGAAAACGATAATCAATAAAAATCTTATGAAAGTAACTGCTCTCAAAAATGACAAAAAGAAGCGCCTTACTAAATTACTAAAAATTAATTTCATATATAAAAGTTTAATATTTAACCAAATCAGTTTCATAACCATATAATTTTCATTAATAAAAACTTAATAAGAATATTTATACTGTTAATAAAAAATCATTAATTATTTAAACAACTTCACCGTATAATATATATTTTGTAAATAAAAATCAATTTTATATAACTTTCATTAATAAAAACGTAATAAGTATAATTGTACTATTGATAAAAAAATCATTAAATATTTAAACAACTTAACCGTATAATATATATTTATAAATAAGAATCAATCTTATTTTTAAAATATAAGATTAAAAATAATTTTTATCAAATACCTAAAATATAAATTTTATTAATATTTTAGAAATATTTTACTATTAATTTATTAAATTTATTAATATTTGATTAAGATTTAGTTTTGAATTTATCAAAATTATGATTTCATATATATAATTAAAATTTAGTATATTTAATATTGGATTTAGTATATTAAATATTTAAATTGGTATGAGATATTTGAATATAGTTTTAACTAAAAATATATCATAATCTTTATCTCTTATTCAATTATGATTTATTTTAAATATTATTTTTAGTATATTAGTTTAGATTCAAAATTTTATAAATACTTATTAATCTTATATAGAATATTTAGTCAATTCTCTCGTTCACTTCAATACTCAATTATATTTTCATCGTCTGCATCAACAACTTGGTGATAAACCCTCAAAAGTTCAAGTTCAGTTTTTTAAAATATCATACTTTCCATCGTCACTCATTCCTGGTAAGAACAAATGAAACTATTGTTATTTCTTCAAGCAATAAGTAAATATTCGTTATTTATCAATTATATAATTTTATATGTTTTGATTATGATTTTCTTTTGATTTTATATAGTGAAAATATAATATTTTTCTTGTATAGGAATGAATTTAGATAAAAAGTGGATGCAAATTATTGATAGGACAAATCCTTTATACGAAAAAGGAGTTCTTGACTTTATTGAATTTGCATTTAATGGCTTTGAGGAAGGAAAGTTACTTTGTTGTACGTCTAGGAAATGTAGTAATATTCTTTTTCGGAGTCAAAAAACCATATACGAGCACTTGATCATCATTGGGATAACAAAAGATTGTTATATGGGATCTTCATGGAGAAGTAGCAAAATAATATCATGGAGATGGTGATAAATTAACTTGTACGGATGACATTCATAATATGTTACATGATCTTGAAAATGCTATTAATGTGAAAGATGCAAAAGAAAGCAAGGAAACACATTATACAACAAGTCCAAAAAATAAAATGAGCGACCAGAATTATATCCTGGTTGAGTTGCCTTATTGGAAATGTATAAAATTACGTCACAATCTAGATGTCATGCATATTGAAAAAAAATGTTTGTGACAACATAATAGGAATATTGATGGATCTTGAAAATAAGACAAAAGATAGTATAAACTCTCGATTTGATCTTGCCTAAATGGGTATACGTCTCGAGCTTCATGTGACTATGAGTGAAGAAGGAAAATACACATATCCGTATGCATGTTATACCATGTCATCTTAGGAAAAACATGCATTTTGTCAATTTCTAGTTGATTTGAAGGTTCTAGATGGTTACTCATCTAATATTTCTCGATGTATAGATGTCCAACGTGGGAAAATATATAGGATGGAATGTCATGATTGTCATGATTGTCATGTATTTCTACATCGCTTTCTCTCTCTTTCAATACGCGATGTTCTTCAAAAGGAAGTTTGTGAGGCCCTAATTAAATTAAGTTTTTGTTTTAGAGAGTTATGCTCTAAAACATTGAGTCTAGACACCTTAGACATGCTAGAAAAAACTATAGTTTTAACCTTATGTAAGTTGGAGAAAATATTTCCACCATCCTTTTTTGACATAATGGTTCATTTACCCATTCATTTAGTACATGAGGCAAAGATTGTAGGACTAGTGAAATATCGTTGGATGTATCCAATTGAAAGGTACCTTTGCTGGCTCAAATCATATGTAAGAAATAAGGCTCGACCAGAAGGATGTATCGCTGAAACTTATATTGCACAAGAGTGTGTGCACTTTTGTTCAAGATATTTGGATGGAGTTGAGACAAGATTAAATAGACATGGAAGAAATCATGAAGGTGATCTACATCAATTAGATAAATCAAAGCTAAAAGTTTTTCTACAACTTGGAAAACCACTACATGCAAAAAAATACGTTGAGTTAAATGCAGTTGAACATGAGCAAGCAAGAAATTATGTTCTCCAAAATTGTGATGAAGTCTCACCTTTCCTTGAGTAATTGATTTTATTAAATTACATATTCCTATTATTTTGGTTATATATAATTCATTATAACAATGTATTTATTATCAGATTAGACAAACAAGAATTGGAGAAAGCAAATTCACAAAATGTGGAACAAAGGCATCAAAGAGAATTTTTCAAATGGTTCAAAAAATATGTAAGAATTAATTAAATATATGTTTACTATTATTACATAGATTGAGCACATTTAACTATTTTTTTTTTCACAGGTTGTACTTTTGAAAAGAGAATGTGACATAAGAATAAATGAGTCGTTATTCCACTTAGCTTGTGGACCAGATTCACGTATTTTTTGATATACAAGTTATTTGATAAATGGTTGGAGGTTCAATGTCAAAGATCGAGACATGTCCTTGAAATCACAAAATAGTGGAGTTTTAGTTAGAGGTGACAAGAATACAGGTAATTTAGACTACTTTTGGTGTCTTGACAGATATTATTGAATTAAGTTACTTAAATGGAAATAATGTCATTTATTTAAATGTGATTGGTGGGATGTGCATTCTAAGGGGAGAGGATACAAGGAAGACAAATATGGATTTATTCTCATTAATAGTAAGCGTAAATTGAGGACCAATGAGCCATATGTCTTAGCTAGTCAAGCTCAACAAGTGTATGTTAAAGACACCAAAGATCCTAATTGACTAGTAGTAGTAAAAACAAAACCACGAGATTGGTATGATATGCCAATGGAATCTACAAATGAGGTGTGTCAAGAAAATGAAGACATTGGCTCCATCTCATTGATATCTAATGTGTCACATGAGCATGATTTTCTATTGCCCAGAAATGATTTAGTTTAATCCACAACTAATGAAAATCCAATGATACCTATGAAAGTTATTTCTAACAACAACAAAGAAAGTGGTGATGAAAGTATTGATTTATCAGAAGATGAAGACAATAATATTATTGAGGAAGATGATGATAATTCATTATTATTTTACACCCATTGTAAAACTTTGTTATTAGTTATGTTTATTATTTTGATTATCTAGATTAATAAATGTGATGTATTTATTTATTTTTATCCATCTAACTATTTAACTATTTAAATGTTATATGTTAAATTTAATTTGAAGTGTACATGTTATTTATTATATAATAATAAAAAGTATAAAATATGAATAAATAGGTACTTTAATACATTAGGATGACAAAATTAGTGATTATAAAGTGGCATAGTGGAAATAAAGTATCCAGTGAAAGAACTGGGTTCAACTTATATTGCGAAACATGTTTTTCATTTTTCTTTTTTAACAAAAATTAATAATATAAAAATAACAATAATAATTAATATTATATGATCATTCTTAATTTACAAAAATTAAATAAATTTGTTATTAATTATATTCTTATAAAAAAAATACTTTTATCATATTTATATTAATAAGTAATAATTTGTGACAAGTATATTTTGTCATTTTTAATAAATTAAAAATAATGACAATTTATATATAAATAGTTACAAATTTTGTATTCACAACTATTAATTACATTGTTATAAAATAAAAATAATTTACTTTTTTTAACAGTTGGAATGTTATCATCATAATAAAAATTAATATTATATTATTATTAATTATTAAACATTCATACTTTTTTATTAATTATATTTCTTTTAAAATAAAAATAATTCTATCCCATGACATTTTAAATTATTAAATAATTATTTGTGACATGTATATTTTATCATTTAAAAAAATTATGATAAATTATAAATGATTACATATAATATATAACAAGTGACAAATTTAATATTTATCACTATTAATTTTATATTTATTGTGACAACTTTTTTAATTTTGTTACTATTGTTAATGTTATTTGTGACAAATATAAAATTATAATCACTAATAGAGTATAATTATTGATCAATTTTATATTTATCACGAAAATTTTCTCACAAGATTCTATGCAAAGTTACTTAAGTTCTTAATCAGATAATGAAACATTCATTATCAAAAGAGTTTGATGAAGCTTCCTCGTAATTTCTCATTGATGCTAGAACTAATTAAATTATTGGATATCATGCTCTAGAAAGTTGGGTAACCTAATTTTTTTTCATGGAGATAATAAATTATAATCTATATTGCAACAGACATATCATATATATACATATATATATATATATATATATATATATATATATATATATATATATATATATATATATATATATAT
>Ga0214543_1004752_pt1 | contig 25564 bp, 16 predicted proteins | sample CNSS2metaG_FD_160094 | JGI IMG/M metagenome (GOLD analysis project Ga0214543, IMG submission 160094) | Root nodule microbial communities from cowpea collected in UCLA plant growth center, Los Angeles, California, USA - CNSS2 | ecosystem: Host-associated > Plants > Roots > Nodule | place: USA... | reverse complement strand
CATTAGCATATTAATGAAGAGGATGTTAAATTGTAGTTGCATGAGAGCATAGTTGGTGAATTCTAACCCCGGCAATATCAAGTCATATCATTTCTAATCTTTTCCACTCACTAAGTGCCTTTAACTTCCAAAGTTCAATTTTAATTATTTATGCAAAGTTTAATTTCATACATTAAAACTCAAAATATGGATTTATTCATTAGTTTAAATTAGTCACTAATTACGCAATTAATTAGTATACACGAGTCTCTTGGGAAACGATATCCCGGTCTTACTGGTTACTACTTGCGCGACTTGGTACACTTGCCAAAGTCTTAACACACCACCGCAAAGAACAATGGTAGATTTTTCTGGAGATGTAGAAACTGGGCAGTAAGTATCAATTTTGGTAGTGTTTAGATCTGAGGCAGTTATTTGTTCTAAATGAATTTTTTTTTGGCCATTGTAGAGTGAAGGAAGTTGTAGCTTATTCCAATGAGCTGATGAGGTGGAACCTATTTAGGAAGGATTAACAGAGAAAAAAGAAGAAACTTTTTGTTATAATGAGAGAATGATTGTGGATTTGGTTCAGAAGAATGCCAAGCTAAAGAAGAAGTTGATGGAAGAGAGAAAAATGGGTTAAATTAAGATGTGGCTTTTCTTAGTTTCATGGGCATTTACTATTGTTTTTTGTACTTTATTCATGCTGAAAATCAATTATAACATGTAGGCTGTTTATGTTTACTTTGTAATGAGTGGTGTTGAATTAAGACATTAGTTTTGGGTGTGTTATCAATCCATTCCATGGAAGTGTTATTTGTTATCAGTTTATGGTGAATTGTAAAAAATGACATATAAATGTTAAAAACTTTGGCATTTGAAGATTATTTGTTATTAGTGTCTTTGTTACCAGTTCCTTACGAGTCCATTTGGAGTTGTTATCATTCCTTGTGACATATAATTGTTTAAAATTTTGGCATGAACTCGTCCATTATTAAGTGGTCCATAACATGTGTTGTAATATGAACACATACATGTATTAATTGGTTCAATATCATATAGATATTTAGCACAAAACATATTATATTACCAAGAGGATATAAATATAAAAGTTGCTCCATTAACATATCAAACGGTCCATAAACATTACAATGGTTCAATATCATGACAAGTGGTGATAAAGATAACAAGTGGTCCCCTAAAGTTGAATACAAAGCTTGATTCAAAGTTTGGTACAACCAAAATAACACATCTTCCCAAAATAAAGTTCCAATACCACTTAGAATTAAAAAACTCCCAAAATAACATAGCTTCTTCACTTTCATCCAATTCTTCAACACCACTATCATCCACATCACTTTGCTCATCCACACCAGCAACATCCTCATTCTCAGCATCTCTACCTTGACCAGCAAAATTATCCCTTTTGGCATCCCCTTTCTAAAAAACATCAACTTTTTCCAATATACCCTCATCCTCCACTTTGGCATCCTCTAAGTCAGCAACCCCAACATCTTTTACAATAGCCTCATCCTCCAGTCTTGCATCCCCCTTATTAGCAACCACATCTTTTTCTCCAATATCCTCCTTCTCAACTCTTGCATCCCCCTTTCCCACCATATCCACATTCAACACCAGCCAACACCACATTAGGCCCCTCTTCACGTCCACCCTCACCTGCATCATGTGTTCATTCAATCAACTCAATAGGTTCAGCTGTACTCACCACATGTTCTACATAAATCTGGACCTTTTCTTTCTTTCTTTCTTTCTGCACAAGCACATAATTGCAGTGCATCATTATCTGATACAAAAGGCCTTAAATCCCTATCCATCCGACCTCTCTTTGGCTTCCACCATAGCTTCATCGCCTCATCGTATTTGAACTCCTCCTTCAATATAGACAGCGCCTCAAAATAGGAGCACCTATCAAGATCCAATTCGTGGAAAACATGTTCTTCCCCTTCGTTGTAACGCAAAAACCCGTCCTTAAATGACTCAAATTTTCCCATGTGGAAAAACGCAACTGAGAAAGACATTCTCTGCAAAATCAGAAACCCTAATTCGTCACCCCAAACGAAAATCCCAAATGCAACCAACGATTTCAAAGCATAAAACGAACCAACCAGTAAACGAATTGAAAACCTAAAAGAAGCGAATCAAACCTTCGTATTCAGCGGTGGTCAACGATTGTTGTAGCTCTGGTCGTCAGCAGATTTTACAATCCAAAGAAAAAATTACAGTAACCCTAAACGAGCGTTTCACCTATTTCACTTAACCTAAAACGTAAATTAAAAAAAAAATTAATGAGACACGTGTCAATTATGTGTCAGCACAAGTGTCAACAGATCTGGTATTGATGTGGAACGTTGTTTGCCACGCAAGCACAATTTTATCGCCGTTCAAAAATAAAGATAAAAAATAAATGTTTTGAAAGCGCAAGGACCAAACAGTGATTGAGTTTCGAGCATGGACTATTTACAAAATTCACTAAAACTACGGAGACTTAAAAACATATTTTTCCCTAATAAATAAGTTTAAAATCGATACTAATTTAAGATTTGAGAAACTTAGTAGAAGCCTCTGGATAAGATTAAATGAATATATAAATATAAATACAAATAAATTTAAGCTTATTTTTAAATTTATATAATGAATAGATTCTAAAATAAAAATAAATTGATCTTCGTCCTTTCTAGTATAACTTACGTACAAATTTTCGCTGTTAACAAGTTAAAACTCTTTGTGAATACGTTTATTTCATTATTTTTGGAATCCCTAGTTTTTCCTAATTAATAATATTCATTACATTCTCCTTAAAATATGCATTACATTTTAAATTTAAAAACTTCATTTAAATTCTTAAAACATATTTTTACTTTTATATAAACACAGCCTAATTAATATCGGCATTGACAATAGTAAATACTTTTATACAATTTTTAATCATAAGTTATTATTTAAATGAAGTCTACTTTAATCACATCACGTTTACTAGTTGGTATGAATTATCATTTAATCAACTTCAAACAGAAATTTAAGCTCTCCAAAACATATACATAAAAGAGAAGTAATAAGTGTATTGAATGAATTGAGAAAAAAAGTATGCTACATTTAATATAACCATAATCCAAACATACTATAAATCCGATTCAAAGTTCAAACATGCATTTATTCATGTTTATTAAGCAAGTTGTTAATTGTTTAACTTAATTTAAAGTATTAAATTTGTCTATAACTGTAATGCGTTTTCTTAAATTATCTTTAAATAATTAATAAATGGAGAAAAACAAACAATAAATTTTAATTTCAAAGCAAAATCTGTAAATTTTCATGGAAAAGAGAGAATCATAGACCATTAAAATAACTAAAAAAACAATAAGATTTTTGTTGTCGTTGAAGACAATGTATTATGTTTGAAAGAAAAATGATAAGGAAGGAGACAGAGATGAAAAGTTCTCAAATTTTCAAAGCAAAGATTACATAACAAACCCGTTCTTACTCCCTGTTTTATTTTTAATTCGTTGATTTGTTTTTTCCTGAGAAAATTCTCTCTCCTCTGTCTCTCTCCCTGGTTTGAATTCTTCTTCTACTCACAAACGCGCACTTGTGTCTTCTTTCTTATTTATTGCACTTGTCATATCGTATACACGCTCTCACCCACCAAAATTTTCATCATTAACCCTTCCTCTCTGTTTCTGTAATGGCCCTTTGATAAAAAAACATCATCATTTCAGGTATTTGTCTCTCTCTATTCAATTTTCAACATCTCTGAGTTTTTATTCTTTTTTAAAGAAGTTTGTATATTTTCGTTTCTGGGTTTTGATTTTTCGAAACATTTTCATACATGGGGTGTTTAAAGTTTCAATTTTTAACTAAATTTTCGTGTGACCCACCTTATTAATGTCATTTTTTAAAATTTTGGTAAGAGTGTTGTTTTTGTGTGTCGTAGGTAGATCTGTGGTGGGTTTAGTCTGAAACCCAAAGCATTTGTTTGATGTTTCCAAGGTTGGGATTTTGGTTATTGAGCGTGTGGAATTGATGGAACACTTTGTTGCTACCCCTTGTGATTGATTCGCGTGATCAGTTTCTGCTTGGTCAATTGGGGTGTCTTAGATTGTTTGGGGCCATGCAAAAAATGTAAATGTTCAAACTGGGTGCCTTGGATTATCATGCATGTGTGTGGCTTGTTTTGGCTTTGGGGGTTAGGTTTTGATGGCATTGTGTTCGTTGACCTTTTTCATTTGTTGTGTATTGAGTTTGATTCGATAATGATGTTTATTGGAATGATTTGTGTGGGTTTTTGTGGACAGCCATGCATCAATTAACAGTTGGGTTACTGGTTTCTTTGTATTATATTAGTTTTTAGTTATTTTCCGTTGTTCACTTTCATCACTTCATTTTATGTTAATTTTTTGTTGTATAATGTTTCTTTTTTTTAATTAGTTTTAGCTCGTGAGTGTTGGTTTCTTTAGGCCACAATTTGATGCTAATATTGGTAGTTGAGTAGTGTTGGTGATTTTAGTCTCAATTTTGTGTAATTCCATTTCACTTTTCCGTTCATGTTTTTCTTCAATGTCTAAGGCAAATGGAAAACCCAAGCTATTTTGATGGGTACTTGATAAAACATACCCACTAGATCATTGCTTTTGGAAACAATTCCTAAGCTAGAAAAGTGGACTGAACTTTGAATATTTTTGAATGATGATTGCAACTTTTAGAAGTTTGATTTCTTTTGTTTGCTGTTATAAATTATATTCATCAGTTTTATGCTTTATTCAGCCATACAAAGTTGCTAAATTATATTTCAAAATCAATATTAATGTCATCGGTAATTGTTCTACCTTAATCCTCCCAACACAGGAAAGCAACCCTAGTTTAAGAAAATTGATAGAGAATGGATGTAAGTGTTAGTTTCCTAAGTTAAAATAAGTTGGTAATATGCATATAATACTTACTAGTTATGTGAACTGTGATAATGTATATTGTATAGAAAGAAATATGAATTCTATTCATCAAATTTCATGTGGTTGATCCGTGATTAATGAAATGATTTTCTTTTTTCATTCTCAAAAGGGCTTCTGGGGGTTGGTCGGACAAGCATGGCATCTAGTCATCCATTCTTTGATGATATTCGAAGCAAATCTAGCGTCGATCCTCCTCAAACGGAAGAGCCAACTGAAATTGGTGAACTTGTGAATGAGCCTCTGCAGACTGCTCTTAAACCTCATGGAACTGTTACAAGCAGTGTTCGCGAGCTGTTAGAGTGCCCTGTGTGTTTAAATGCTATGTACCCTCCAATCCACCAGGTTTGTTTTTGTTGATGTTAATTGCTCTGATTTGTTTGGTTCCTAACATAGCATGTGGTTGTAATTTAGTAGTACTGGGGTCAATTGTGCATGCCCTGATTGATTTTTGAAAACTAAGTACTTTTCCCTTCTTGATTTTGTTTCATGATTTGCAATGTTTTGCCTTTTTCTATGAATAAGTGTGAATTTAGTTCTCATTTGAAGTATTTTTCCAAAAACATGTCATTGAACTAATTGTGATTCAAATGTAAATCCCCTATTCATGTCTATGGGCTGATCTATGCTGAGATGATTGGATATCTTCAGCTTTTTTTGGTTAGATATGAAGAAATTTGGATTACACATGCTATGGAAATCGATGATAAATTATGGGTTATATCTCATTTGAAATGTCAAATAACTAAGTGTGTGTTTGGATCACCGTTGAAAAAGTTAAGTGTGGATGAATGACTGAAACTTCATCCAACGGAAAAGCATCAAAGGTGTTGCTTATGCAACCACAGTTTGGACCTCTTTGATACTCAATGAAACGTCAAAAAAATTGTCAAACAAGCGTATGTGACTTTCAATGGTCTTTAACTGACTTTTGGCTTTTGGGTGTTCGGTAATCCAAACACACGCTAAATCTTATTAAGTTTCATTTCATTTGAAATAAATCCTTTGAACTTAATTTAGAGGATGTGATACTCTCATACATGGAACAAAGATGAAAACACTAGGACTTAGTGATGTTTGTCATATGTAACTTTTGGAGTTTATTTATGTTTCTTTCAACTCAAAATAATCATACTTTGACAATTTTATTGAAAATAACCTATTTTGAAATTTGCATAACAGCATTTGCTTTGTTGATCTTTGCTGCAGTGTTCAAATGGTCACACTTTATGCTCTGGTTGCAAACCTAGAGTCCATGATCGGTGTCCTACATGTAGGCATGAGCTTGGCAATATCAGATGTTTGGCACTGGAAAAGGTGGCTGCATCATTAGAACTTCCCTGTAAATATCAAGGTTTTGGGTGCATTGGCATATACCCATATTACAGCAAGCTAAAGCATGAATCTCAATGTGCCTTTAGACCTTATAATTGTCCATATGCTGGTTCTGAATGTTCAGTTATGGGTGATATACCTTATCTTGTGACCCATCTGAAAGATGATCATAAAGTGGACATGCACAATGGTTGTACTTTTAATCACCGCTATGTCAAAACAAATCCACAAGAAGTTGAAAACGCCACGTGGATGTTAACGGTAATGTTTTTCGCCAAACTCCTTTCTCTATTCTTTTGTCCAGCTATTATTGATTGATGTTTGTTGTGACTGACTCATAAAATGATGCAGTTCTTTCTATATGATGAGCTTTCTCACAGTCTCATGATCTCAATTAAACTTTAACCAATAATAATAGGGTGTTGTTACTTGCTAGCAATCCTAAAGAATCCAGTGATGAAATTGTTATTTTCAGCTGTGTTAGTATGTAAATAACCACACTCTTCATCAGCAGATATCTTGATGGGAACATAGAATTGAAGTAAACTAAACTAAACTTATTCACCATTTGTAAATTTCTTATGCTTCAACAAGAAAAGTCATTAGATTAATGTATTTCAATTCTGCTACATATCAAACTTGTGTCTCACATTTTGGATAGCACCACAACACAATACAACATAACACAACATAACATAACACAACACAACACAATTTGCCTTCATATATAGATTTGTGCAAAACTATGTGACTTAGGCATTTAGCTGATTTTGGAGGTGACTTTTGTTTGTAGGTTTTCAGTTGCTTTGGTCAGTATTTCTGTCTACACTTTGAAGCTTTTCAGCTAGGAATGGCTCCTGTGTACATAGCTTTTTTGCGGTTCATGGGGGATGACAACGAGGCGAAGAATTACACGTACAGTCTGGAGGTGGGTGGAAATGGGAGGAAGATGATTTGGCAAGGGGTGCCCAGAAGCATAAGGGATAGCCACCGCAAGGTTCGTGACAGTTTTGATGGTCTCATCATTCAGAGGAGCATGGCTCTATTCTTTTCTGGGGGTGACAAGAAGGAACTGAAACTACGAGTCACTGGGAGAATTTGGAAAGAACAGTGATCGGTGATGATCCTTTTGTATTAACTACACTAGTTTGTAGTGTATCTATTTCTTAATTCTTTTGTAGTGGTATGAATCATCTGTTCATGTATTGTGTTTTGTAATTTAGGTGGCAACATCTCTTTGCTTAGCTCTAGATCAAATACATGAGCAAGCAGGATCATTATGATATATTTTAATATAGATGTACAATCTTAGCTTGCTCCAATCTTCTGAGCTTTTAAAATTCTTTAGTTCATGATTTCATCAAAAGGGTATGTGACAATTATAGTCTAATTTTTTTTTTTTTAGTTTCTGGTTGAAATCTGAACCAAAAAGTGCTTTTTGCATTTTTATCCTTTAATACAGATTTCAACAGAAGTTTTATATGAATTGCATTATTCTGTCATGAGTTTTTTGTGAAAATAATCTTAAGGGAAGATTGGTAAGTATGTATAGCTCAATGTTTTTTCTTTACCAAAAGGAAAATTTTTTATTTAGATCTGTCACTATAATTTAATATTTCATATTCAATGCATTTCTTAATTAGATTTAAAATATTGCAAGTTGATGTAAATATGGACTTACAAAAAAAAAAGATAAATATTAGGAGGTATTTATAATTTTGTTTAACATTTTTTATTTTATTTTTTTAATTATAAAAACTGTCTTTAACATTTTTTCGTTGTATAAAGAACATTAAAATCAACTTATTTTTATTTTCTGTACAATTTTTTAAATCAATGTGACAGTTTTTATAATTAAAATAAAAAATGAAAATGAACTATCCATTACAGAGCACTGTCACAAGTCACCATTTGAAATGATGCTTGAAAGGAGTTAATGGCCTTGATGGTTGAAGAAAATATAAAGGATAATGTAATAAAAATTACTGACAAGCAACCAATCTTATTTCATTCACAATTCTAAGACCATACATCATGATTTAATTACAAATTTGCATTCTTTAAACAATACAAATAAAAATTATAATTGATGGAGCTTCAAGGTGTGGTGGTTGGTTTAGACTCCATAGGCAGCAGAATTGGAAATAGAAACAAGTGTTTAAGATTTTTGTAGTAATAAAATTCGGAATGGTGAAAGGAGACTAGACTAGAAATTAGACTAGTGGAAGGTGGCTAGAGGAAATGGTGGAAACCTCTAGCTTGGTGCTCTCAAAATAATAGAAAAGTGGAGTGATCTCAACACAAACATTCTATTAGTAATTTCAAGAGTCAACTCTACAAAGTGCTCTAGGACTCTCTTTTATAGAAGAGAAGGTCACTAATGCACATGCACATGAAATTATATTTGAAATGAGATGCAAGTTTGGAGAAGAAGTCTCTTTCTTAGCCCTTGGATGAGCATGATGGGTTGGATGCGTGACAAGGGGCATGACACTCCTTTGCAAGCTACAAGCCACTCCTTTCATGTGGCAAGGAGAGTGTCTAGGCCAATGCTTTGTATTGGGCTTGGATTAGCCCAATTAAAATCTAAGGAACAAGTTTATTTAACCTACTATTTATGAAAGCAAGAGCTAAACAATGGACCCAATTTAAAAGGCTATTCTAATGATCAATCATGCAATCTCTTCATATCTTCACATCTTCTTTGGTTCATGAAAAGAATAATTGAAATCCATGAGAAGTTTGTCTATTTTGAGGCAAACTCATTTAGATATTCTTTAGAATGCTCCTTGTTATTGGGTCTCTTGGTGGGCTTTGGGCTTGAGATGCATGTGGGTCATGGATTGGGCCTTGAGCATGATTTGGGTCAAGGTTTTGGTCCAAGCTATAAGCCTTGTTGGGATCACATCATCCCCTCCCTCTTGAAGAGGATCTGTCCTCAGATTAAGAGGGTTGTTTAACGCTCAAAACAACAAAAGTTGGGTTCCACCAGGATCAAAAATATATCTCCAATAATCATCAAACAATATATCTCCAATAATCATCAAACATTATTTTAGTAAAATCATAAAGACCATGCAGTCGATATTGACGCAAAATGCGTGAAGACGGGCTTTTAAGTTTGGAAAAATGTGATATGCGGCCCACTTTACATAAATTTTAATTTTCACTTTGACCTAATTGAAACCTAAAAGGTAACTCTAAGTCAAAGGTTGGTTTTGGAAAATCTTTGGAGGATTTTGAAATAATGGGTGAAGGTGGAAAAACATTTTTAAGAAGAACTAAGACAAAAGAATTAATGGAAGATGAGGTAGAGTGTAAAGATGGAATCACTCCCTTTGAAAGCTTAATCTTGAGGTCTATGTATCTCTATTACCCTAAACAAGAGTTCCTTTGCTTCTTTCCTCTTAATCTCTTCCTCTTTTCTTTTTAACTATTCCTCTTTTCTCTTTAATTCTTCCTCTTGTCTTACTCTCTCTTTTTCTTCATACTCTTTTCTCTCTTTTTCCTCCTTCTCTATGCTTAACTTCTCCTCGATCTTTCGTTCCTCTTCTTCTCTCAATTCTTTCTCAATTTTTTCTCTTTTCTCTTGCGCTCATGTCTCTTTTTCCACGTGCTCTCTTTGCTTTTTAATTGCTCTTTGCTTTTTAATTGCTCTTTGCTTTTCAAATGCCTTTTGCATTTCAAATGCTCTTTGCTTTTCAAATGCCTTTTGCATTTCAAATTATCGAAGTTTTTCAAACTTTTCTTTTTTCTCTTTTCTTACTCAAGAGCAAGTCAAGTTTATCTTTAAAATCTCTTTTTTGACGAGAAAACTTGGCAAGATTTTGGATGAATGTATCACCTGTCAATGAAGTTTTCTATCCTAAACTGCTGCTCTCGAGTTATCCTAAATAAAGAGGGAATAAACTATTTCCACATGCATGCTTTCAATTCATAAAATGTATTAATGTCGAATTTTCTTCCATTCTCCACTCTAGATTTCCTTTGATGCCACTACTCACATGCACGTCCTACAAATCTAGAAATAACATGCCTAAAAATGTCAGATTGACTATATTTACGAAACAAAGGTTGCACCAACTTCTCTACATCCTACATCCAATCTCTGAATGATATTGGTCCTATATCCTCCCCAAAGAATGGAATGTCACTATGAATGGTATGATGCAACTCATTACTACTATGCTTATGCAACCTAGGACTATATGTAGAATATGTACTCATGGTGATTGAATGAACTCATGCATTTGGATAGAAGGGTGAAAGAAGAGGACGAGCACAAGTGTACTTCCAGGTAAGTGAGGTGAGTCTCATGGATTTCTTAAGTACCAAGGCTAATCCTTGCCAAGGTTACACTTGCAAAAGTACTCAAAGTTCACACAAATGTTCAAGTAATAAGTAGATAGAATCACTTAAGACAAAGTACACAAACAAACAAACAAAGAAAACAAAGAAAATTTAACACTAAAAACGAATCCCTAATTGGCAAAATTTTAGAGACTTTGGTCTCACAAATCAAGCCATATGCAACGTGAAAACATGAATCTAAACTATGCGGCCTAAGGCAAGGTGAGAACACACTTAGAACTTTCAACACTCTTACCACTAAAAACGTTTCACTATAGGTGAGAAAGGTTCTACTTAGGAGATGAGATTGGAGACCTTGTGGTTCTCCAAAACACCTAAGTAGGCCACAATTACAATGGAAAAAAAACAACTAAAATTTGGAACACAAAGTAGGTGCTAAAATGAAGTATCCCGCAAGCACAATGGATACCAAAAGAATGGCCAAAAACAAGTTTAGAAACTCACAATTTTTTAGGCCATTTTACCAAAAAAATTTGCACACAAAGATACTTCAATTTGCACCAAATGAGTGACCAAAAGATGAAAAGAAAATAAAGAACAAAACTACAATGGAAACAAAGCAAAATAAAGGTTGAATGGTGCTGCCAAAACACTAATGTCCGAGAGCTTGATGGAAGGTTTAAGGCCTTAGTTGATGGCCAAAACTTATAGCACCAATTGTGGCAACTTGGAGGAACCACACACAATTATTTGGACATTCAAAGGTCACCAAAACAGCAACCAACAACTGCAAAACAGTGAAGAAAACAGCAAGAAAACTATGCAAAAATAAAATGGTTAGCACACACACTCTCAAAGGTTGTAGGATCAAAACTCTCAAAGGTGAGGAAGAGGAAGAAATTATAATGAAAGCACAAAGCTAAAAGTTTACTTCACATCCACCACCTAAGATGCTACCACTAGAATAGCAACCAAGCTAAAATTCATACCAAACACCAAATCAAATCTCAAACCCGAGAATCAATGCACTTGAGAAAAAGCAAAGAATAAAGCAAGAAAAGCTAATTAGAAGTGCTAAACCAAAATGAATGAACATGTAACATGACTTAAAGAGTACTCAAGGAATAACAAGCAAGAAATTAAAGTAAGAATTAAAGGCTAGCACAAACAAAAGGAACCTAGAATAGCACTAGAATTAAAGAGAAAATTTGAAAAAGAAGTGCTCAAACATGAAGCTTATAGTACTCATTGCAACAATGCCAAATGAAGGGAAAAATCCACTTGAAATTAAGGCAACTCAAGGCAATATAGAGCACACACCTAAGCCAAGAATTATATCAACAAAAAGCACTTAAAACACAACAAAATGCACACAAAACAACACTGAAAATGAATTTTCTAGAAACTGGCAGTCCAGAAAACGCTGATTGATGTTTCAACTTCACAGATTTTTCATATTTTTTGTACTCAACATTTTTTAGTGATTCTTTTTTTGTTATTTTATTCTATCTCTTATCTTTAAGAGGCAAAAATCAGAAAAAAAAATTTGGTCGAACCATGTGTTCAAGATAAATCACAAACAATAGGTGTGCCTGTAGTGAAAACTGAAAACAGAGACTGTAGTAGAGTTGCTCACGGAAATTTAGAAGATGTTCTATGAACTTCAAGTAGAATGAACTTGATTATGATCTAGAATTAAGCATGAATCATAGAAGAACATCTAGAACACACAAAAGCAAGAATCCAATCGGTTAAATGGATCAAAAACAGTGAGAACATGCCTTACACATGCACAAGCATCACTTTGATGTTTATTGCTCTTTTGTGTGATGTAGGACTTGGTTCTCATCAAGAAAATGCAGAAAATAACAAATGAAACGAAACCGGAGATGAAACAAAACACTTAAACATGACTTAAGACAAAACACAAGATGATAAACAGAAAATAAATGGAAACCACCGAATGAAAATGAAGAACACACACTAGGAAGCAAAGAAAACGCTGCTGGAAAAATAAATGGAACTTAAAAACAAATGTGAACAAAAAATCATGGAGATCTACCATATGAATCCATAGAATTCATGTAGACTCATAGATGTTCGGTTGATTTGAAGAAACTTGAAGAAAAGTCAAAGAAAATGGAAGAACAACACAAAAAGTGAAAGAACACAATGAAAATTGGATGAACAACACGAAAATTTGCAAGAACCACAAGATAAGACCGAGAACCTTACTCAAACTTGAGACTCCAAGAATGAGTGGCTCTTGATACCAATTTGATGGAGCTTCAAGGTGTGGTGGCTGGTTGAGACTCCATAGGCAGCGAAATTGGGAATAGAAACAAGTGTTTAAGGCTCTTGTAGTAATGAAATTTGGAGTGGTGAAAGGAGACTAGACTAGAAACTAAACTAGTGGAAGGTGGCTAGAGGAAATGTTGAAACCTCTAGCTTAGGTGCTCTCAAAATAATAGAAGAGTGAAGTGATCTCAACACAAACATTTTATTAGCAATTTCAATAGTCAACTCTACAAAGTGCTTTGTACTCTCTTTTATAGAAGAGAAGGTCACTAATGCACATGCACATGAAATTATATTTGAAATGAGATGCAAGTTTGGAGAAGAAGTCTCTTTCTTAACCCTTGGATGAGCATGATGGGTTGGATGCGTGACAAGGGGCATGACACTCCTTTGCAAGCTACAAGCCACTCCTTTCATGTGGCAAGGAGAGTGTCTAGGCCAATGCTCTCTATTGGGCTTGGATTAGCCCAATTAAAATCTAAGGAACAAATTTATTTAGCCTATAATTTATGAAAGCAAGACCTAAACAATAGACCAAATTTAAAAGGCTATTCTAATGCTCAATCATGCAATCTCTTCATATCTTCACATCTTCTTTGGTCCATGAAAAGAATAATTGAAATCCATGAGAAGTTTGTCCATTTTGAGACAAAACCATTTGGATCTTCTTTAGAATGCTACTTGTTATTGGACCTCTTGGTGGACTTTAGGCTTGAGATGCATGTAAACCATAATTGGACCTTGAGCATGATTTGGACCAAGACTTTGGCCCAAGCTTTAAGCGTTGTTGAAATCACATCAATAATTATTTAAATTCAAACTTTTTATTTTAATTTTAAAATTATAAACACATAATATAAAATTAAGAAAAGAAAACAAAAATTGGTAGAGCTGCAGTCGTGACCCAACAAGTTAAGCAGGAGAGATCAGAACAAACTAATCTCACCCCACTGAATCCTCTTTACCACCCTTACGGAATATTATATGAAGTAACATATTACCTATCTAGATTTTATTTTATTTTTGATTAAACTCTTCAGAAATTTAACAAAAAAAGATCCCTTCTAATATTGCAGCTGAAAAATGTCATCAATGTTATATTGTACCCAAAACCATCTTCCTCTGGGTAAGATTAGATGTCCCATGAAAACATAATTTTGATTCATCCTTTTCTTATTCTGTAGGGTTGCTGACATTAAGAACACTTGGCCAAATATGCTTTCCACCCTTCAAGCCTGTATTCACGAGCTGCCTCAGCAGGATTTGCTGCTTTGATTATGCCACGTCCCACAATGATTATGTCACTGCCCCTATCATGAACCACCTAAAAAGGAAAGTGAAAAAAGAAAACTAGGATCAATTTTTTCATAACCTAAAATTGGTGTAAAAGTTATTGCATATTAAGTTTCCTACAATCTGATTTTCAATTTTTTTCAATTTCACTTGTAGAAATTCAAACAAGTGAACTTCTCTTTTTAATGCTCTATGCAGAAAGCAAGGGCTCTTCCTTTTTCCTCCAATTTTTTTGTTTTCAATCCAAGAAAGAACAACAAATAATGTGGAAAAACACTTGTGCAAATCATTGTCTAAAGCAGCAACTTACAGAATATGGAGTGTTGTATTGCTGGCCTAAAGCATCACCACCAGTTACCATTTGAACTCCAGGAGTTGCCTGAATGAAAGAGGGATTTATAGGTGCTCCTGGCCATGATGCAGGATTGACTGAGATGAAGCCAATTACAAAATCAGAATGATCCTCAGCAATTTTTACTGCAGCTGCTGTATAATCTCCCTTGGCAAGGTTACCTGCTGAACTCATTTCTGCAAGCAGTAACAGACCCCTGCCACGAGGTAAACCCTGAGCATGGTTCAAGAAACTATGAGTTGAGGTGTTGCTATGATGGTGTAAAATAATTAAAATTACTACTGCTGCAGACCTTCAATTTTAATCCATCAACAATTCCAGGACCTGAGATTATGTGAGCATTCACTATATGAGCCCAGTCCAATATTTGAAAGATCCCTCTGAGACAGTGGAATAGAAACAAGTCATGTTGAATGCAGAAATGGATGAGAGGAATCCCAAAAAGGATTCATGACAATTGAGCAGTCTTACCCTGCATATTGCATGGTCACTGTGTTACCAATATCAGCAAATTTACGATCCTCAAAGATCAAGAAGTTATGTTTTTCTGCAATCTTCAATAGAATAAACCATATATTAGGCTCAAGTAGACCAGAAATTTAAAATATTGCTCGAAACATATCACACACAGTGCTCAAAATACATAAGGCCTTTATCATCTTAGGTTAAAGGCAGGAATCACCATCCTGTTTGAATAAATCCAAGCAAATAGTCTAGGCATGATTATGTCAATAATATCAGGAACCAAAAGGTTTCTTGAGCTAGCCGGGAAAGAAAAACATATGAACAAAAAAACGCTTCTTTTAGCACTATACCGAGAGAAGCTTTGAGCCAAATTCAGGAGTAAAATCTGGAAAAATATCCACATGAGTCTTCAGCAGGCAAATCTCAGGTCCAACCTGAGAAAGAAAACCAACCAAATAGTCAGAAGAAAATATATGATCATAGTCAATCTTCTTCTAATTAGAATCCAGTTGATGTTATAATGTCAGAAAACACAGAATTCTTCAAAGTACAAAAGCGAGAAAGAATTGTGCAAGCTGATGATCCGAGTGAGCAAAATAGTAGTGTCCAAGAAAATGACATCAGGACTACCTTCTCAGCAAGTTCAAGCAATTCAGCCGCAGTTCCAACATCAGCAGCCAGACACAAATTGCTCGTCTTCGCAGCCATTATCTCAAACAACCTCTTTCCCATTGGATTCTTTGAGAGCCTAGCCCTCTCCTCAAATGGCAAAGCCTTGACCTTTGTTGCAGGCTTCTCCACCTTTGCCACAGCCGCAACCTTCCGATTCTCCTCTAAGAACTTTGTAACAACCCCGACCATCTCCTCATCAAGTTTCCCATGATTGCTCAAAATTTTCACCATATCAGTCAATTTAATAATTGCATGCAGCTTGATGCCATTCTCCTCCAAATTTTCTCTCCCTCCTTGCTCTCTATCAATCAAAACAACAGCATCACTGATCTTCAACCCAGAAGCTCGTAGTGGTGCCGCTGTTTCCAAAACCGATGTGCCGCTTGTAACCAAATCCTCAATGATCAAACAACTTTGGCCAGCCTTGAAATCACCTTCAATAGCTTTAGCAGTGCCGTAATCTTTGATTTCCTTGCGGCGCATGACCATGGGAATGTTTTGGGCAAGGGAGACACATGTAGCAATTGGTAAGGCAGTGTAAGGGACACCACATACAAGATCATAGGAAGTGGAAGAGACTGAGGAAATAAGGGTTTGAGAGATTTGCTGGAGGAGAGAAGGGTAAGATATGATGAGGCGTAGGTCTATGTAGATTGGTGAGAAGATGCCAGATTTGAGCTTGAAGTTGCCAAATTTGACAGCTGAAATCTCATGGAGTTGAAGAACTAGAGACTCTACCAATGATGATGCTGACATTTCCACCCTTTTCTCAGTGTGTCTCAGAAAGAGGATTTATGATCTTAGAGATAACCTGTCTCACCCAGTATGCATAAGAAAACTGCTAAATTAAAGAGTTCGAACAATTGGTGTGCAGAGGTAAAAATTGAATACATATTTTTGTTCTGCAATTATAAACATCAGAATGGAATTCAAAACATAGACTCATAGTTACAACATTCTCACCTTAGCTCACAGATCAGATCATAGATTGGCCAATTCGTACAAGTTACAACACAATCACTATCACTATCATAATACAGAGTAATGGGCAATGGCTAGAAGACAATGAAAATTGGGTTCAGTAGAAGGTCACACAGACACAGATCAATCCGACAACCTCAACACAAATTCCTTCAAATTCTTAAAAAAGGGAGTCAAACCACATTCGACCAAAATACTTACAAGACTTCACAAAAACATGCTTTTGGGCCAAAACTTGTTACATCTTAGAAACTAAAAAGATGCAATCTACCTTCCAAACATGTTAACAGTTATGAAACCTGCGAGGAATCGATGACTGAACAGACCAAAACCAGGAGAATGTCTTTCCTTTTCTTAAAAGAAAAAACATCAAACATCATCAGTGCTTAATCAGAAGGGGGGGAACACAAAAGCACAGTTTTAAACTAAAACTCAGGCAAAAAATGTAACAACCCAGATAAAGCTGCAACAATTTCAATAACATGTTAAACACACAGAATAGTTAAATGAACAAAAAAAAATGTGCTGAAATAATACATGACATGCAAAGTTCCTTTTCACAATCTTCACTTTACTCATTCATTGAACTAAAAAAACACACACCTGAGAGAAAGAGAGAGCTGTTATGGATGGAGATAGATAGACGGCGCTGCTTAAGTGGCTGCGTGCAATCTATGCAGTGCTCTTTATTCGTTAGGAAATGCCATGTCTGGAACTGCGTTTTTATATATTTATTATATATCATCTAACCCTACTATTTTCATTTATTGCCACTTGGTCCTCTACTAACAATAATTAACAACTCCGTCCGTTAAAATTTGTAAAAAGGGACACAAACATTCTAGTTTCATGGAAGAGAAATAAAATGGAAAAGAAAAAAATATATATAAAGGTATTTGATTACAGAAAAACACAAGAAAGGAAAGAAATTTAATCTTATGAGACCCATATCTATTTTTTTTACTCAATTTATTTTTCTCAAATCAAACACTCCTTTTTATTTTTCATTTTTCAACTATTTTCGTTTTTAGTTTATTTATTTCATTTTTCTTTTACTACCAGAAAGACCGAACATGAAGTACCAGGTTGCAGAGGCTCGGCACAAGATCTATACGGTATTAAAAACATGCAAAGTTGCCGTCGAACGGCACATGCAAAATGGGTCAACAAAACATCTCAATTTTTTTAGGATGTTCTAAACTGAATCATTTTCAATAGTGACCCAGACCAAAAAACAAAAAACATTTAGATTCGGTTCGCGAAGAACCATTTTTTCAGTTCTTTTTGGTAAAGTTTGTTTCATTTCTGTGATGCATGCATAAATCTTAAAAAAAAAATTAGGGAACCACTGTACCATAAACCAAACAAAATCAAGAGGTGAAAAAATCGAAACATCAGAAGAAACAGTTACGCCGGAAATAAGCATTATCTGGTCGGTTCGGTTTTGTTTTTTATGCTGAACCGAACCGTGAAAATGAGAACAGAGGAAAAAACCGTGGAAGTGGAAATGAGAAGGAAAAGGAGCCGAAAAAGACATACCAAGTACAAACGCAGATGGAAGGCAAGGATGACAAGGGTTACGGGAAAAACGAGAATGAGTGTGCAGTGATGAAACTTTGTCCATTAACACATTGCCCAAAGATATTTAAATATAAAATAAAACTAAATGTTATGATAAAATTTTATTTACCAATTACTATTAATAAAACCGATTATCTTTTTAATTTTTTTTATAAGATTTTTTTTTTCATTTTACTTTTATTGATATATTAATTTTATTATTTTACTATTTGGATTTTTTAACTTAATTAACTTCTATAATAACAATTATAATAATTTAAAAACTAATTATTTTATAAATATTTTATGAATATATTTTTATAATTTTAATAACATTTTTCATTTTAATTATTATGATAAGATACATTTTTCTTCTGATTAAGAAAATTGGATATAGATATACATAACTTACGTGTTTTACTAATTTTGAATAAAAATTATTATTCTTATTAGATTTCCTAAAAGCTGAATATTAATTATCCATTTAAAATATTAAAATTTAATTTATTTTGTTAGAAAAAAATATGTGAAAATTTTTATTAATTTTATTATTATGAATAAAAGTAAATTTTATAATTATTCTCTATAAAAGAAAACATGAAATAATTTCTTATTAATAATTGTAAGATAGATACAACTGTAATACAAATTAGATGAAATAGGCAAATCAATAAGTAATAAATTTGAGGGTCATATTAGGTAATATTTCTTTTTTTTTTAAGATCGAATTGTTTAGTAAGTTAATTAATTTATGGATTATTCTGTGTAAATTTGAACAAGACATATGCTTTTATATTGATTAGTGTAAAAGAGTTTGGGGCTTTCACAACAAACAATTCTTACATAACAAGTTGTTGTACCTTTGACAACTAGAATTAATATAAAGGGGATTTGTGTAGTTGAAGAGAAAGCAAGGGACGTCGTTAAGGTTGTGGTCGAGAAAGTTTGTAATGATAGTTTGTCTACCAATAGATGGGGTATAAATTGTAACAAACATTTCAGTCTTTCTTAGCTTAGTCTAGAGACCTTATTAGACCTATTTTGTGCCTCCTAGTTAGAACTTTCTTAGCCTATGCTATTATATTTTAAGTTTGAATGATTTGTAGTTAAGACTTACTTAACTTGTTTTTCATGTAATAATAACATTGTCCTAAACATAACACCTAGATAAAGAAGCGATGTGTATCTATAGACAATTCTAGAGGTGCATTATTAGAGGTTGCTAGCGTCATAGGTACAAACCCAATAAAGGTTATGTGGGATTCTAATGTATTTAGTTGTGACAGTGAAATCCCTTTATACATACACGATAGATGGGCTAGAGGTTGCGACATAAAATTAAGAATTAAATTTAGTTATTTAGTTATGCATGATAATCTCTTTACCAATTTTGTAATGTTAATTATTGTATTATGCTTTAAATAATTTGATTTTAGGTATCTGTTTAGATTATGTGGGATTCTAATGTATTTGGTTGTGACAGTGAAATCCCTTTATACATACACGATAGATGGGTTAGAGGTTGCGACATAAAATTAAGAATTAAATTTAGTTATTTAGTTATGCATGATAATCTCTTTACCAATTTTGTAATGTTAATTATTGTATTATGCTTTAAATAATTTGATTTTAGGTATGTGTTTAGATTATGTTATAATGAAGGAACACATAATGTGTACAAATTCATGAATTCCAACTTATTCATCCATTAGGGAATAAGAAACCTGAAATCCAAACATACATAACCATCATCTTGGTTCAAAGGGGAAGCAAATACATTTTGCTTCTTATATTCATGAGTAAGTGTAGTTTGTTGTGTCTTCAAATTATAATCCATCTTTTTGAGTTGTAAAGATAATTATTTTCAATGTATATGTCACTAGTAGCTACTTGTCATTTCCCTAATTGATCACACTACTGCATGATTTTGCTTGTTGAACAAGAAACCCTCCATACATCTAAAACAAATAGTTAATCGGTAAGAACACCAATTTATGTGGTTTCATTTTATATAAGTGAACCCTAACTAGTGTTTTTTCTTATTAGTTCATACTCCAAATATGATATGTTGAAGGCTAAACCAACTACAAGATCGCAAAAGCTCACATGATTGCTCTTCAAGGTTTTCTATTTGTGTCTAAATATAGTTATTTGGTTATTTTGTTTTCTTAATCAAATATGTTCATTGTGTTGGTATTGAATTGTAGTGTAACAAACAAACTGAGGGTACAAAGTGTGAATATTATGTGATGTAATGATGGTAATCATTGTTCGAACTAGTATTGATAGAGGTTGGTTCTAGGTAATGATTTAACTAATTCATAATTAGAGTAACTTTGTCTATTTTACCTACTAATTTAATTTATTGTTTCTTGTTGTACGTTAGATTTAACAATACTTGGGCAACTTGTTTTACAGATTTATAAACATAATAAACTAGATGGTTTGTAAATATATTTTTGTTAGCTTAATTTCAATTGTTTAAAATTTTTCAATCATGACAATTGTACATTGTTGCTTAATTAGAACGAGAAAAAAATGAACATAAAAATAGCTAAATATATAAGGTTAAGTATGTTGCTTATATTTTCTCATAAACAATGGTTCTACATAAAATCATAGCTTAACATGATACTCATATGCAACAATTAGTGTGAGAATCGTTGTCACATATAGGTGACAATTTCTTCTAACAATTATCGTCTATGATTAAATATAGATGATAGTTTAGATCATTGCCTAAAATGTTTTTTTGGACAACAACCCGATAGACGATATGTTTTTAACCATCGATAAAATCTTCGTATTACTGTTGTTTGTGATCTCGTTTGCATTAGTGATTTATGATTTTTTTCCAATCTATATAATTTAGCACTTATATGACATATTCTAAAAGATTAGTTGATGTGCATGTGTGTTTGAACAACATTTTTCTTGATAATAAATATATGTATGTATTTGATATCATAATGATCATAACGTTGCACCTTACATAACTACTAAAGTAAATTATTGTTTGATTGAAATGACATGATTGGGGTTTTTATAACAATTATACATTGGTTTTGTTGTTGATATCAAATAATTTGTTAAATTAGAATTTTTCAGTGTATGTATCAAGTGAATTTATAATTTATTTATAGGTAGTGAAGAAATCTAGACTCTTGAGACTGCAAGTGCAAAAAGGATGATTAGTGGATGCAATGTGGACCATTTAATTATATTATGAAAAAGGATGATTAACACTAGGATTATTGACATGTGAGAAATAGCTTCATTTGTTTTATTTGTCACGAAAAGACACTTTGCATCACAACACACACATGTGAATAGTAACATAATGAAAATTGGTGCATTAAACATGGACCAATAAACCAATATGCGAAAACAAGACAAATGTACAAGTGGGGATGATAGAGTTGTATATTTAATTTATTTTTTTCTAAATTTTACAAAATCATCATTTGATAAAAGCTATAAAAAAATTAATTTGACAAATGCATTGTCCAGAAGTTTTTATAAGAATACAATGTAATGAAATAATTAGACATAACTTTAAGTTGACTAACATAAAAAAACATTGTAAACCTAAATTTGGCAAAACTTTCCTTCTTTAATTAGTTGTTTTCAAATATATTAAAGAAAGAAAAATTTACATTAGATGTTTTTATATTGGTTTGTCTAAAAACTCAAGTTCCACTAGCAAACTAATGTTGCAAAGTAGTAACTGAGTATTTTTGGATTATTGTCACCCTTGACTAAAAATTTAGTATTCTTTGAAAAACAATCACTTATAACTAAGACGAGAGATTTTTGGAATGTAATTACTCCCAAGTAAGAATAAGTATTCTTTGGAACACACTCACTTTTGTCTAAGATTGAATATTCTTAGAACATGTTCAGTCTTGACTAAGACAACTTTGATTTTATAAAGCCTATGATTAAACACACAAAATTACCATCTAAATGAGAGTGTCCTAAGATGGCTACAAGTTCAATAATACTCTTTTAGGTTGCTAAGTGATGGGAAAAACAACAACACAACCAAAATACTAGATAATGGATCATTTCTCCTAATTTGCAAAAATCTATGACGATCAACAATAATAAAATGGCAACAATAATCACAATTAAAGAACACACCAATTTTACCGTGGAAAACCCCTCAATTCAAGGGTAAAAACCATGGGTTGTCCAGACCAAATAAATCGCTCCATTATAATCAAAAGAGTGTACAAATGAGTCTTAATAAACTGCACAAACAAGTGCTAACATGCAGCCAAATAACAAAGCATCAAATCTTGCTAATTGAAGAACAAAGTGAGAAAAATCCCTAAAACAGAGCTATTGTGCGGGACCAATATTTCAAACTTGAGACATTCGGTTGGCGATCCGAACGGTCATAATGAAGAATCATATGTTGCGAACCTTGTGTCAAAGTTTCAGTCCGATCCAACGGTTAACGAACCCGCAATCGTCAATTTACCAAGATTGCACAATGTGAAAAATCTACAGAATTTTCTCCCCTTTCTCTCTTCTTCTTGACTACGTTTTTTGTCACTCAATGCTCTCACACTCTATTGATTTGGAAGCTCTCTCTCACTTATCCTAAGTGAGTCAAATGGGTCTAACCAAGTATATGGGCCTTAGCATAGTTGGAAGTCCAAAGTTTGGGAGCCCAAACCAACACTAAGAAACACTTATCCTAAGTGCTCTTTTTATAGCTAAGACAATAATTTCTTGAAGATTTTAAGAGCTATGTTTGTAGTTGTCAACTTTTCTTCTTACGGATCTTCTATTTATTGAGGATGAGAACTTTGGAAGTCTTTTTCTTCTTCAAGCTTGTGTTTGTCCATATTCAAATAGGTAAATGCATTAAAAGTTCTTCTTGCAACATTGAATTCATGTTTAAGCAACATTTTGATTTATGTATGACTTATTAAATAATAATTTTTATACGCATGACTGTATCAAGTTGATGGTCTTTAGCGTTGACATTCAATCCATTTCATAATTTTTTTTGGTGTGGAATAATTTTAGTGCTTCCTTAAAAGATCTTAGACTTCTTGAAAGATAAATACAAAAGATATTTTCTACAATCTAAAATATTTAAAATATTTATTATGTTACATAATTGAGAAGTGTGTAATATTTTATAAAAATTCTTTTAATCTATCGGTCAATTAAAAAACATATATTTAATAATTTTGGTTTTTATTTGAATTGAATTTCTACTTTTGTAAAAATACTTAGATGTAATTAATTATGTTAAATTGACATTAATTTTGTTTGAAATTATCATTTCTCAAAATCTAAATCTATCACGTATCAAAATCAAACTCTTCGTGACACTTTCAACCAGCTTTAACATCAATTTAATCAAAATGACCATATTAAATCTTTATTACAAAAACATTCACTCAATTTAGTTTTTTTTTTTTTAAATACATATCCAATTGAGTGAGAAAAGAAAACCCAATAAATAAAAAACACCAAATTTCTAATTAACTCTAAAATGTAATTATTTACTTTTAGAATATATACATTTTTAGTTTCACGTACCCTCTCAAATTTTATATTTAAACATCATATTTAAATAATAATAAAGAAGATAATTGAAAAAGTAAAAAAAAAAAAAAAAAAAAGTTATTATGGGATTTTTCTTAAAAGTGTTATTGTAATTTAGTCTTTTCAAAATTACTCATTGATAAATTCCTGATTATTTTAATTAGTTCTTATGTCATGAAAAAAATACTGAATAAACAAAAATTGTGAAGACGAATACCATGTGACACAGCCTTGCAAGAGGATTCGTTGACCCAAACATTAAAACATGCACACCACAACCTCAAATATTGGAATAATGCAGATTATATATATATATATATATATATATATATATATATATATATATATATATATATATATATATATATATATATACCTTCTCTTTGGGACAAAACATGGCCTCTGAAGAATGGGAAGCATTAAAGCAGAAAAGATTTGAGGAAGACTCAGATGAAATAACTCCAACAAGGGGGAAGTGGAACATTTTGTTAAGGTAAGTTCTTAAATTTTAATCGAATATTATATTTTGTAATAGAACTTATTTAATACTTTTGGAAAGATTAACTTTATTTTTGCTGACATTTTATTATGTAATTTTATTCAAATATTACTTCAAAAACATTTTTTAGTTAAGTTTTTATTTTAAAGAATATTCTTTAAATAATTTTATTTAGTTATTTAAAAAAGTGTTGTCAAGTATATATGGATACCAACATGCATAAAAACTAACGTATTCATTTGGAGTATTTTCGTGTCCATTTTCTTAAAAAAGTATTAAAATTATTCATATATATATATATATATATATATATATATATATATATATATATATATAGTGGCGGAACATAAAGGGGCAGGTGAGTGCCACGGCTCCTCCCAATTTTTTTTTCATTATTTTACATTTAATTATTTTTAAATATTTTAAATAATTTATATTTTTTAAATTAAATAATATTATATTCAAAATTAATAAAAATTAAATTAATTATTTTTGATTTATTTTATAAAGTACAATAATAAATAATAAAATATAAAATTAAATATATAAGAAAACAAAATTATTAAGATATTTTTTATTTTCTCTCTTAATTATCTTTTGAGTTTTTTATATGTTGTATTCTTCTTTTATGTTTATTTATTTTCTTTTGTTTTTTTAAAAAAAGTTAGGCATAAACTCAGTATTTCTATCCTCATCTTTTTATATTTTTTTCTTTCATTATTAAATAAATAAATAAGGTAACTTTCTTTTGTCTCACTTGATAGTAAACTATTTCTTTAACATTTAGTATTATTTTTTTATCTCATGACCTTTTTGTATATTAATTTTTTATTAATATAGAAGAAGAAACAATGTACTATGTGATTTTTCATAGTCAATTTTTAATTGTAACTTGATTATCATAGTTTTTTTAGTAATTATGTCTCTCAACTTTTGATTAGATTATGATAAATTATTTTTTAGTCTTAAACTTATTTTCTAAATAGGTATATTAATGAAAAATAAAAGAATAAATTTATTTTTTAAAATTGATAGAGAAACTACTGGTGAAGATGAAAATATGATAATATGGTTATTTATCGCATAATAATGAAATGAAAGTTTGTGAATATTTTTGAATCAAATGTATGTTAATAAAACGGAAGATGAATATTTTGCAAATAATATGATTATTTACATCGAAAAAAGTTAACTGAAAAATCTAATTATAATCAATTTCCATGAGTTCAAAAATATGACAAAAACGATAGACATTCCTTTAGATTGTGTAATTTCTTTGATAATTAT
>Ga0214543_1004746_pt1 | contig 25582 bp, 13 predicted proteins | sample CNSS2metaG_FD_160094 | JGI IMG/M metagenome (GOLD analysis project Ga0214543, IMG submission 160094) | Root nodule microbial communities from cowpea collected in UCLA plant growth center, Los Angeles, California, USA - CNSS2 | ecosystem: Host-associated > Plants > Roots > Nodule | place: USA... | reverse complement strand
TTTTAAAAGAAAATTTTTTTTTTTTTTTTTTTTTTTAATTAAGTGGTACTCAAATGTCAATTTCTATAAATGATTTCATGGAATAAAGAACAAAGATTACATATTTTATGTATGCTTAAGGGTTGGAATAATATATAAACAAAAAATGATGATAATTATATAAAACAGATAAATGTTATATATGACACTATTTTAGGAAGAAGGGATTGGGGTGTGAGATCCTTGGTAAGGGTCTTACACCAACACTATTGAAATATTTTATTCTGTAAAAGTGTAACCCAAAGGATAACCAACTTAATATAGGACTATTAGTTGTATCAAACAAATAAGTTTCATTCAATACAATAGAAGTTTCTCTTATTTTTATTTATAGTGTATGAACATCTATTAAATGACATTTTAATTATCTAATATAAAATGTAAATATGGAATATAGTTACTTTTAAGTGTAGAGAAAATTTGAACTACACAAAGAAAGAAAATTTAAATTTTGAAATTTAGATCTAAATTAATAACTCAAATTTGTCTATATTTATTATGTTTGAGTCACATCTTTCAAGTTCATTTCCTTATAATGTAAAGTGCTGAATCCAATCTCCAAATATCTAACGGTGCACACTGGAATAGGTCTAATTTTTAATGTCTTTTTTCTGTTTTTTTTTTCTGTTTTTTTTTTCTGTTCTAACAGATAATTTAAAGAATAAAAAAGACGAGGGAACATAGCAAGTAAAATCTAAAATTGAAAGTTCAATTCTATGGGAAATAGAAATAGAGAAAAGAAATTTGAAAATTATATAATTTGATTGACATAAGAAATAAATTGTATGTGTGGATAATATGATTCCCATTATATCCTTTCACTTTATATATACAGCAATTCAATATAACTTTCTATTTGTTTTTTAATCTTTACTTCATCTATCCAAACTAAATTTAATTCCCATATTATTCATCTTTATTCATTACCCCACCAAACATGGAAAATGTTGAGACTATGTAGAATGATGTTTATATAAATGTATGTAGTGAAAAAGTAGTTTTTGAGTAAGGACAAAACATTGGTTTTTTATATACAAGTAACGTCAAAAAGAAATGTCCCCAAAATGGTTTTTGATACTGTGGGCGCTTTCTGCAGTTTTGAATTATGTCACCTCCCAAGAGGTTTTATAGAAATAAAGAAAGAGTTATTAGGTTTTAGAAAATGATAACACCTATATGTAAGTTTTTATATTTAGTTTGTAATTAGATTTAAAAATGAATTTAGAGAGTGAAAATTAGTGATGTGAGAAAAAAGAGATATGAACGTGATATTGTTTGGATAAGGAAAAGGACAGTGAAAAAACTAAAGAAAAAAATTTATTCAAGCGATATAATAACTTTAAAATATTAAAATTTATATATTTAATAAATTATTTTTATTAACACAAATTTATTTTAATTAAATATTAAATTAATTTTTTATTTGTTTAATTTATAATTTTAGTTTTATTATAATTTTTTGTTCTTAATATCTTTATTTTATTATTTTATTAATAGATTACATTTTTAATTAATTATAACATATTATATAACTAATTAATTTTAAGTTTTATTGTAATGATAAACATGTATTTATTATGCATATATCTTTTTGATGTTTTGAGATAAAATAAGTTATGAAAATTTTATCTTATTTTCTATATTTGAATTTTTCTTTTGCAATTTCTTCAACTTTCTTCAATGTCTATGATGATTCGAATATCATTGAACTCATGCAAAGCATAATTCAAAAATAGTAAAACTAAAACAAGATGGATATAATATCTATTGATAAAACAAATGACCACAAAGTTTCTCTCTCTTTTTTGTGACTTTTTTTCTGTCTTTGTCTCTGACAGATGTGACAAACATTATGAGTGTACATTAATTTCCTTTTCTATTCTGAATATCTCTGTTGTTGAAGTTTATTGTCAGCACTTATGAGTGTTGTGTTTGAAACTCCAAGCATTGTTGGTTAAATTAAATGTTATCTTTAAAGCCTTTTGAGTTTATTGTTTTGTATTGATTTGGTTTGTGTGGTTACATGGATAACTTTACCAAGGTAAGGTAGTATGCATGCCTGCAACAACTAACCTTATGTTGGTATGGCATAAAGTAGTAAGAGTTGTTTTCTTAGGAACAAAAACTTTGGTTCAGCTTTCACTTTTATGTGATTTTCTGTAAAAGTTCTAACATAATAAAGGTGCAGTAAAAAAGTTGACAACAATTAAAAAGTTTCAATATTGAATATTCAAAAAAATAAAGAAGATTTGGATTTGAATTAAAGCAACCTTTTCCAAAAATGGCTACACAGACAAAATGTCATTGGATACGACAACATTTGAATTTTATAATCAGGACAAAGCATTTGATTCAAAATTCAACTAAATATAAGGGTGTATCCAACAAATTTTCTTTTTAATCGAATTATATATATATATATATATATATATATATATATATATATATATATATCATTATTTGAATTTCCTTTATGTTTATTTTTAAATATATAATGTTATTTGTAACATCCTATTTAATAGTTTTTTACGCTATCAAATAAAATATTATATTATGATCAAGTATAGCAGATAGTAAGAAGAACAGTCATATAGAATATACAGCTGATACAGTCATCCAAAACTAATCCTATGAATTCCCGATGATGAACATAGATACTCAAAACATAAATCAAACATCTCAAAACTCCATGGTATCTAACCCACAAGAACTACCACGAAACCGCTAAGCAACCAATCAACTCCTCTTAAGGAGAGGGGCATCTTCATCTGGACTCGGCTCTGCTCACGCCAACAGCAAGTGATCATAGCAAGGAGAAAGAACAAGGAAAAACAGACATAAACAAGAAGAGTGAGCTAACTGAAATTAAGAGAAATCATACAATTCATATCATAATCATCGATCACAAACATATCTCAATTATACATATACATACATATATATATATATATATATATATATATATATATATAAAATTCTAGACTCGATATCCGAATTGTGTAAGCGACATTGGAGCTCTTGGTGGCTTGCACCTGTGAAGGTTCCCAAACTCTGTAGAGTTTGGACACAAGGGGTTATCACCCAACCACTCACAGGGTAAGTTTCCTTCGCGTCTAAGACTCGATCGAGTCCAAAGACTAGGACCTCCTGTTACTCCTCACGACATAATCCATCATACTCTATATGAGCGTGAATGATTATTGGAGTTTCAGGATGCCATCCAATACGGATTCCTCATGTCCTTACACACACTAACAAGCTCACATGAATTTCCCTTGAAATTCCATTCCAATCACAATTTATCATAATTCATATTCATCAACTTTTCAACACTCACTACATTTATAATAACATTTCAAACACACAGAAGATTAACTGCACCAAATTACAATACTACATATCACTTCACTCCTTAGAACAGGGCTTCAAGCAACCTACTACAGTGGCCCTCGCTCAAGCTAGAAAATCTAGCCTAGGCGAGAGGCTGTCTCGCTTAGGCGAGTCAATCTCGCCTGGGCGAGGCTTTAACAGTGGCAAAAATTAAAAACCTGGGCAAACTCTCGCTCAGGCTAGGCTGGTTCGCTTAGACGAAGGTAGCTCTCGCTTAAGCGACCCTAGCTCGCCTAGGCGAGACTTCGCGCAGGAACATGGGTGGGTTTTCTGGTGTTTTCGCTCAGGCGAGAGCCACTCGCCCAGGCAAAAATACCAGATTACGAACATGTTCCCGTATGCAAGAGTCCAGAGTTCTTCACAAGAGCAACATATACTAAAATCATGCACTTCAATCATCATTTCAACACTTAAACATGCAGTTCAAGCTCATCAAAATAGATTATACACGATTTTGAGTAAAAATTAGCTAGCTCCCCTTACCTTTGGAATTTCCACAAGCAATGACTCTTTCAACAAAGGGGACACCTCAATCTCACAACCCAAGGCACTGAATTACAATTGCCAAGGGTGAGAACAGATCCTACCTCAACCCAGAATGATGGAAATACCTAGAATTCGAAAATTAGAAGGCAAGGGAGGAATACAGGTTGACTTATGTGTAAGAAGGGAAGGCTCAGCTTGAGGAAGTGGTCCTGATCTAGCTTCAGTTCTGAATTTTGCAACAGTGAGAGCGATTTTAGACCTTTGGATGTGAACTTAGATTATTTCTGGTAGAGAGAAGGCAGAGAAGGAAATAGAGAAGGAGAGACTGCTAGGGTAAAGTGTGTTGTTTCTGTGAAGTGGGTGGCAAAGAGGGAGGGTTCTCACATTATTATCAAATAAAATATAATAAATGTGTGTATTTAATAATATCGTGATGAATTCGGGATTTGCTGAATAAATTGTTAAAGTATATAAGACATTGATAGGTTGTTTATCATTGACAGAATTTTTATAGACATTTTTAGATTTAATTTTTAATATATATATATATATATATATATATAGGGTTAAATATGTTTTTGGTCCCTCAAGTTTCAGTGAATTTTGGAATTAGTCCCCCTTCGAAACTTGATACCAATTTAGTCCTTTATCTTTATAAATGTGTGAATTTAGTCCTTATTACCAGATTTTATTAAGTTTATCTAATGTTTCAAGCGTATTTCATGATAATATTTGAATTGTTTACTCCGTTTGACACACTTTTGCTTCAATATTAATTTAAATATTATCATAAAATGCATTTAAAATGTCAAATAAACTTAACAAAATTTGGTAAAAAGGACTAAATCCACACATGTCTAAAGATGAAGGACTTAATTGGTATCAAGTTTCGAAGAGCGACTAATTCCAAAATTCACTAAAACTTAAAGGACAAAAACATATTTAACCCATATATATATATATATATATATATATATATATATATATATATATATATATATATATATATAGTGGTGGATGTTGACAAAAAATATTGGAGGGCCAAAATAATATAATTTTGAAATCATTAAATTTGACCATTAGTATAATGTTTCAAAGAATGACTTCTCTACTAAACAATTTGATCATTAGTATAATGCTTCAAAATATGTAAAGAAGTAGAATCTATATTGTTTATTAATAGTTTCTTTTTTATCACTTTTAAACGATGAATTTCTTTTATTCTTTATCAATATATTCTTTTTTGTAAATAATATTAAAAAATAATTTATCATAATCTAATAAACAATTGAGACACGTAATTAAGTCACAATTAAAAATCGGTTATGAAAAAATGTATACATATTTTTTTCTATATTCATACAAAAGTGAACAAAAAGCTAATGAGATAAAAAATAATGTTTTCATTATCAAGTGAGACAAGAGACAAGGAAGGAAGAACATAAATGAGAAATGAAAGCAAAAAAAAAGTGTGTCTAACTTTTTTTTCTTCAAGAAAAGAAAAAGAAAACATATATGAGTGAGAGATGATTACAAGTTGTGAAAAAATTAAAAAACACAATAAAAATAAAAATAAAATTTATTTTAATAAATATTTGGTTTAATTACTCTTTTGATTCATGATTTTGTTTAAAAATATTAAGTTGGTCCTCCAATTTATTTTAGTCTCAATTTTATCTAGATTTTTTAAAAAACTAATGCAATTTGGTCTTTTATCAATTTCTATAAATCTCTTAAAACGGATTAATGATTGTTTCATTAAAATTGAAACTTTTAATATGGATCATTTGCTTTATTGATGTAATTAATATAATCCTAGTCTCGTTTTTTTTTTTGACAAAAATAATGAGTAAAAGAGAAATTAAACCTAAATATTTTTATTTTTTATTATCTATTAACATTAAATATTGTGCTTTATAAAAATTTCATGAGTTACAGTTATGTCATCATATATACTTATGAATTTTAGAAAGATGTCATAACATTTTTAAAATGGCATCAAAACTCTTATTTAAGAGCTCTATTGCTTGTCTTTAGTCTTTTTCTTTTTGCTTTCACTTTTGTTCTCTATTCTTTTTTTTTCTCTTTCTTTCTTTCTTATCATGAATGAAGAATTTGTGCATTCTTTCTTTACTTATAGTTTTGTTTATCTTCATCCTAGTTAAAATCCTTCCACTTCCTTTGTCTCTTTTATTCTTAATTCTAATAACTATCATTCATGGAATAGATATATTATTAAGCACTATTATAACAAACTTGAATTCATAGATGAAATGGTTGTTGAACCTGTTAAAGAAGATTCTCCATATCAAACATAAAAAAATTGCAACAACATGGTTGTTGAACAATCAACTCTTGGAAGATCCACTAGGGCTAGAGTTGTTCCTGCATACTTCATGATTTTCATATTTCTCTTGCCAAATTATATCTTAAACAAGTTCTTGAACATGGAATATTCAATGAAATTCAATTCAAAGTCTTCGATGACTCAGATTGGGGTGAATATTTTGATTTTTCCTGTTCTATTAGTAGTTACATAGTTTACCTTGACCATTTTATAGAAGTAAAAATAAAAAATAAAAAATAAGTCTTTCGAAATTCTTCAGAAATTGAGTACATAGTTTTTCTTCTACCACTTTGTGAAATACAATGTCTCACGTTGTGCAAGATCTTCAAATTACCAACAAACAACATTCCTTTTTATACTGTAATAATCAATTTGCTAATCTTGAATTATCGAATTTAAACTCGAAAATGGAAGTGGGCCAAGGTGTAGGAACGGTAACAATTAATATTTTGATGTTTATAATCCATTGACGTGAAAGAAAGGTTCTAAGAAAACATCACGGAAGAAGGGACCAATCTAAAGTAAATGGCTACTAGACACCAAAAAGAGTCCAAAGAGCGTTCCCGTGACTTCGTAAGAAACTTAAAAATAGGTTTAATTTTAATTTTGACGGAAGGATGAAAAGGAGTGGGTAGTGATGGGAAATGATGAAGCTGTATGACCCCAAAGCCTTTCAGAGCAGCACGTGAAAGCCTTACCAACTCATAATTACCTCATCTCTTACTTTATTTACCCCATTCTCTATTATTCTATATATTTTTTTCATTCATTTTTCTCTTCCCCCAACAACAACCATGGCCTTTCACATCACGTCATTCCGACCACCCAATCAACCATGTCCTCTCACAAAATCAGGCTCAAAACGGGAATCATAAACTCCATCACAACACTGCATGCACTTCATCATCGATCATTAACAACAATTTTGTTTCTAACACCAATCAAACAACCAAATTCCATGCGCAAATAGACAACGATGGTGGACCTAACAGCAATTCTGGTGCATGATATCAGACATTGACACACGACCCACTCTTGCTTTACATAACAACCTATATAGTTCCCAGAAATTGTATTTTGGTAAGAAATATGATAAAACAAAGTGTGAAGGTTGATTGGCGCTATGTTTGGTTTTGCAAACAATGATTAGCGTGTGATTGAAGTGAGTTAATGATTTGGTCACATGCATGGAGTGAGTGGTTGGCATTGAACAGCAGGAACGAAGGTTTGGCCCATAGCAATAGGGTTATTACTGTTACAACGACAGGTGAATGAATGATTCGAAAAGGCTGGTGATGATGATTTGAGCACATTGACATGTTCCCTAGCTAGTAATGCTGAATCAGCCACACATAGCTTCTCTCATTGAACCCAAGTGTGTTGGTATTGCACAAAATCTAGGACCATCATGCATTCATTTTATGTATCATATGTTATAAAGTTGTCGCCATGTAATAATAATATATGTTATATATCATATGGTACTTATGAAATTCATGTCTCGGGAGTGGTGAAAGAATTGTAGATAGTTGAGGGAAATTATATGAAATAATTTTGCTAGACTTAAAAACTGTGTAGGGCCAACTGTGTTGATGAGGATGGGTTCTTGTACCATTGTTGCCAGCTGAAATGAGTTAGAGTGTTGCACCAAAACAAAAGAAAGTTTCGGGTGCAATCATAAAGGAATGAATTTTTTTCAACACCAGCATTTGTTTCTACTGGCTAACAGAGTAAACAAGTGGAAGTTACGAGAATAGTGTAAACAAAAGGATTTTCTTAAGATTATTTAGTTAAAAATATTAGACTTCAAAAATATTAAATTTTTTTAAGATGACCTTATCCGTCATTCTCTTTATATTTCATAACATATAAGCAGATGATATTATAATCTTTTAATTTTTCTAATGGCTTGAATACATGTTTGATTTTTTTATTTTGGTTGTTTTTATTCAAGTTGATTTTTATTTTGGTTTAGTGTTTAATATTTAAATTTCGTCAATTTTATTATTTTTGTTAATAGTTTTTAAATAGTTTAATGTTAGCTACTGATTTTTATTTTTTATTTTTTTAAATTTTAAAATAATTGTCTAAAGTTATCAATATGTTACATGTTAATCAGTCTCATGTATTAGTTTGAAATTGTATTATTTCTTTTTGTTCAATTTAGTTACTACATTCCTTATTTTTGTTTAATTAAGTTTCTATATTTGCTATTTTACTTTAATGTAATCCCCATTTTGGTTAAAATGAAGTAATTTTGTCTTTTTCAAATTAAAATCAAATTTATTTTTTTTATGGATATTATACTAATATTTTTTCTAAAATTGAAATTTTTATTAATTATTTTTAAATTTAATTATAAATTATCAGATTTAATTATAAATCAAATATAATTCTTAGATTACATTATTAAATAGAATTAAATTATTTAAAATATTATTAAAATATAATTATTAAATATTTTCTTCTAGTAATTATATTCTAAAATACTAATATTTTTAAAATTAACATTTAATAATTATATTATAATCATATTATAAATAATTATATTTTATTTAACATTGAATCTAAGAATTATGTTCAATTTATAATTAAATCTAATAATTTATAATTAAATTTTAAAAATAATTAATAAAAATATTAGTATAATATTTATAAAAAATAAATTTAGTCTCAATTTAGAAGGGACAAAATTGCTCCATTTCAACCAAAAGTGAGACTAAATTGAACAAAAATAAGAAATATTAAATAAAAATAAAGAATATATGGACTAAATTGAATTAAAAAGAAATAACACACACTCAACACACTCACCTACTCAGACACTCAACACACTTAACACACTCACACACACTCACTATCAAGTCATGATAGGATTAACTTCACTAACTCCCTAAGTATGATAAAAAAAATATGTCTCATAGTAATCAATGTTAGTGATCAAAAGTTATTAGTCATTATAGTGACCAATTTACATACCAATTTACAAAATTAAAAATTAATGGTTACTAAAATAGTCACTATTATAAATAAAAAATTATAATTGGTCACTAAATTGGTTACTAATTAATTAGAGATCAATTTAGTAACTGAGTCATTTTGGTAGCCAAAACCTAGGTAGCTAATTTTTAGTGACCAATTTCTTTCGGTAGCCAAAACTATGGTAGCTAATTTTAAAAATCAATTTAGTGATCAATTATAATTTTTTATTCATAATAGTGACTATTTTAATAACCAATAATTTTTTTTCTTTGTAAATTGGTATCTAAACTAGTCATTATAGTGACTAACAACTTTTGGTCACTAAAATTGGTTACTAATGAGACATTTTCTTGTAGTGATTATACCATCTGCCAAGTGAAGTCTCGTTTGACTCTCACCACCTAGATTATAGCATCTTCCTCTGTGTGAGTTGGATACTAGTTGAGTTAGAATAGTCTCACATAACAAATCTCCTTCAATACACTTTGACTCACCATAGATTGGCATTTCCCTTTGGAAATAACTAATTTGACTATTAATATCACACCAATTTTCACAAACATTCTTACATTTACCATTATAGCTCAATACAGTCACTATTACAATTTGTGACATAAAAAGAATAGCTATATAGTAAATTATAAATCACTATTCTAACAAGTCAAAGTCTTCTAATGGTTGCAAACCTCATGTAATCAATCCATATCAATACCACACATAATTCAAAGCATCAATTCAATATCCTCGTTCTATTCTAATTCAATTACACAAGTCCAATAATTCTCAACACATTGTCATGATTCACAATCCAGTTTAGTTATACATATCTAACCAATTCAAACCAACCAATAACTCATATCACATATATGTAAACCCAACAACACCAACCCTCTCCATACCTTTCCATCATCATTCAAACCAAACCAACAACTCACATAACAGGATATGTAAAACCAACATAACTCACCCTCTCAAAATATTTCTATCATCATTCGCAATAACATAGAAATTGGATATAAATTCTCAGTATAATCACATTCAACAATAAAATTTCATCATTTATTTTGCAGAACCCATTTAAGAAAATCACATTTACTATTAAGTTCAATAATGGTCATAAAATAAATCTCCATGTCATTGGTCTTATTCTTTCTCATTATTCTCAATCCATTTAACAAATTTATTCAAAAAAGAAAGAAAGAAAAGATGCTAAAACATCAATTATATTTATAAAGGACTAGTTTCCCTTACCTGATAAAGTTTATCTAACTTTGCTCTCATCCCTTAAACAACATTACACACAGAAATCACTATCTATAAAATCAAATGTCTGATTATAAACGATCAAAGGAAAAATTTTTAGGATCACAAACAGAGAGTGATTCATTAAGAACGAAAGAGGCGACAGGAAACTGAATATGGGCTTGCATGCAAGAAAAAAATGTTACTCTTAGAAAATGGGTAGAATTTTTGAATCACCATTAAGAAAAATTGATTGAGGATTTTGATAGGCTTCTTCGCGTAGAATACTCCAATATTTTTTATTCTTCAAAAGGATGGAAACTGATTCAAAATTTTAAAAAAGGAAGGGTTTTGGGAGAGCTATGTTTATAGAGAAGAAAAGGGTTTCTTGAAGAAGGAATTTTTGGGGTTCTCACACTTGAACTTTTACATTTCAATCTCTTTTATCCAATCAAAAACTTCTCTTCTTGGATATAAATGATATGTAAAATTGATTTAATTTTTATTTTCATTCTTATATTTTTTTATTTCATTTTATTGGATTAAGAAAAGAATAAAAAAGAAACGAAATGAAGGAAGAGAGATTGAAAAGTAAAATTATGGCTTAATTAGTGATTTAGTCTATAATTTGTTGATTTGGTCTTCTAATTCTTTAAAAATGTTCAATTTGATAATTTTCGTTATGTTGGTGTTAACACCGTGTTTGTACATGCCACGTGTCATTTTGTGGAATTTTAATTTTTTTTAAATAATTAAATTCTCACGTGTCACGACATGATCGTGCCATGTGTCAATTCATGAAATTTTTAATTTTTAAAATTCTTTTTTACTTTTTTATTTTGTTAAAAAACAAAAAAAAAATTGTCATGTGACACGTTATGGTTGTGCCACTGACTATTTCCAATTTAGTCCCTCTATTTACAATTTTGATTAAATTTAGTCCCTTAGTTTTAAAAGGATTCAATTTTGTCCACTATAATTTGATTTGAGACCAAATTAGTAATTAAGTTTGATTACAACTTATATATTCATGTTAAAATAATTTTTTATCATTTATACACTTCCTAAATAATCATGTTATTTTATTTCTTATATTTTGTCATTTGTAATTTTTTATACTTCAATTTTTTTACACATGTAAAAAACAAAATCATTTGAATAATTAGGTGGAGTAATTTGATTTATAAACTCTAAAAGTTATTTTAACATGTATAAATAAGTTGTAATTAAACTTAATTACTAATTTAAACTCAAACTAAAAAGAATAAAATTGGATCATTTTAAAAAATATGTTACAAAATTAAATCAAAATTGTAAATATAGGGACTAAATTGAAAATAGACATTGTTACTTTGACACATGGTACAACCATGATCTATCACGTGATAGTTTTCTTCTAATTTAAAAAAATTAAAATTTTTTAAAAAAATAAAATTTCACGAATTGACATATGGCACAACCATGATGTGACACATGACAATTTATTTTTATTTTTTTTTAATTTTAAGAAAAATTTAGAAAATGAAAATTTCACAAAATGACAGATGGCATATACACACACAACGTTAATGGAGAATACCAAATTAAATTTTTTAAAGAATTATAGGACCAAATTAACTAAAAATTAATAAGATGAAATCAAACCAATAAATTATAAGGCTAAATCACTTACTAGACATAAAATTATCTAACTAAAAAAAAGTAAATAGATATTTGATAAAAAATTGTTATAGAGATATGACATAATGATGAATGTAATAAAAAAATCATGTATTAATGTATTTGAAAAAAGAATATATAAAATTAAATTTTAAAAATAACTTAATGTAAAAAATTATAGGTGGCAATTAGGGTCTGATCCGTCGGGCCGGCCCGCTAAAAAATCCGAGGCGGGCCAGGGTAGTAAGCTCGTAGGCTCGCATTGGTCCAACCCGCATAAGCCCGCAACCCGTGTGGGCTGGCCCGCGGTGCACGTGGGCCGGCCACAAGCTCGCATAAAAAAAAACTTGCACTTGAGTATATTAATTACTTTTTTTATGGATTCTTGCATTAACACGTTTCAAATTCTTTTATAACTGGAAAAGACAAGTATTATGTATTTTTTTTTTAATGTACTAAAATTTTAAATAATACATTGTGTATGTCATAGTATGAATATAAATATGATGAAAATGTTGAATTATCAATTTATCATCCAACTCCTCAAAGTCTATACTTAATTTTGTGAATTTGTAAAGTTTCCTAATTTTTAAACATTAAAAGTTTTATCATAAAAATTAAAAAAAATTAAAAAAATTAAAAAAAGTTAAAAAAAACTGGCCAGTCCACAGACCCGCAAGCCAAGTACAAGGCGGGACAGACCAGTGTTCACAGTCCACATAAATTGTGCAGGACGAAACGGATCAACCCACAATATGCAGATTGAGCCTAAACGGATCGGACCAACCCGCGTTGTCATTCCAATAAAAAATAAATTTCAGTTCAAAAGGAAATGTAATTACAAGTAGTGATTAACTTGCTTATTAACCTATAATTTAAATTATTTTTTAAGTTGGGAAACATTATTGCTTGGGAAGGTCACAGAGTCAGTGTCTAGATAGTCTTCCGTGTGCAGCAGAGAAAGAAGAGAGATGGAGCTTTCTCAGCTTGGTTTCTTAGATGAATTGGTGGCTCCAAGAAGAGAGACATGGAATGCTCTGTCCAGTGGGTTCTTGGAGCTATTATCTAATGGTTGGAGTTTTGACACTTTTCTTGAGAACCCATCTTTCCCCACCTCTAACTCTCTGTTTGCTGCATTTTCAACACCCATAGACCGCAGATTTGAATGCCCTTTCACCAATGAACTACCACCATACCCTTTTCCTGATGCCTTCACAATGCCATTGCCGCACCTTCACCCTGCCAACGATGATCCCCCACCTCCACTTCCACCCACACTGGAGGATGAAGATGTTGCCTTTTATGACAACAACAACAACTTTGAAGAAATCAAGAGTGTCTGCAAAGTTGAGGAACAAGGTGTTGAGAATCCACAAGGCACAGAGATTCCACTCTTCAACACAGGCATGTCTGATGATGCAGAGAGGAAACAGAAGTCCAAAAAGCTAGAGGGACAGCCCTCAAAGAATCTCATGGCAGAAAGGAGGAGAAGAAAGCGTCTCAATGACCGTCTTTCCATGCTTAGGTCAATAGTCCCCAAGATCAGCAAGGTCATTTCCAAAACAATGTCTTTTGCTTTTTTTTTTAACCCTTACTTTTCCCTTGTTGTAATGTCTGAATCAGTATAAGCGAAAGCGAAATTGGAATTCTCATGTTTGGCTTACATCTATAACATGACCCATACTTGGTTTCTTTGTTTTCTTGATTTGCTGTGTGACACTCTGAATTGAGCAATATCAACTTTAATTTAACAGATGGACAGGACCTCTATTCTTGGGGATACTATAGACTACATGAAAGAGCTCTTGGAAAGGATTGGTAAGTTGCAGGAAGAAGAGGCGGAAGAGGGCTCAAGTCAGATTAATCTGTTGGGCATTTCAAAAGACCAAGTGAAACCAAATGAAGCAATTGTAAGAAACTCCCCCAAGGTACTCTACCAAACCAAACCAAACCCCCTGACTTAAAGCATAATCACAGACCCACTTTCTCAATAAATGTATTTGCAGTTTGATGTTGAAAGGAGAGACCAGGACACCAGGATCAGCATTTGTTGTGCTACAAAGCCTGGATTGCTACTATCAACCGTCAATACATTAGAAGCATTAGGCCTTGAGATTCAGCAATGTGTTGTAAGCAGCTTCAATGACTTTTCAGTGGAAGCATCTTGTTCTGAGGTATGTATTCTATTTGGTCCCTTCAATCTTATTTGCATGCTTGAAACTCTACCGTAAACTTACTCATTTCATGGTCATAGGTAGGTGAACAGAGAAATTGCGTTAGCCCTGAGGAGATAAAACAATCACTATTCAGAAATGCAGGGTTTGGTGGGAAATGTCTCAAGGAGAAAGATGGAAAATTGATAAAACAATTTGCAGATGGTGTTAAAGAAGCAACTTTCCTTCTTTAGTTTGTAATCCATGGAATTAGGGAAGTAGAAGTTTTAGTGAGATTCAGAATAAGTTGGTTTTGATTGACGATTTCCTTCTTAAAGCCACACCCTGTGTTTTAACATATACCGGGGCTATCCTTTAGTATGCTGCAAGTTCACCTTTGTAAAGGAAGTGTGTTCTTTTTTAAGAAGGGATCTATAATGAAGGAGAATTATTGCAAAGCCCATAATTAAGTGGAATCAACTTGATTTTCCATGGATTCCTATGCATGCTGCTACTTCAAAATATCCTTTTCTGGGACCTTAAAACAATAAATGTCTGTTACATGTTTCCTGTTGCCCAGGCTGTGACCACCACACACCAACCAACTGGATTTTCAAACTGTATGGGTCCTGTTCTCTGTCAGATATGTTATGAGAGGTAAGGCTGTTAACTTTTGAAAGAATTGCAGAACATCCATTTTTAAAAAGAGTCAATCGTCAACCTTTTTGTGTTATTTTTTGAAGATTAGTCTATTATCACATTAGTCTTTTAAAGATTTCCACATGACATAGTCTTCTAAATATTTAAAATGTAATTATAATTGTTTTTATGAAGGATTAAACTAATGATTAGAAAGAATCAATCTTTCTTAAAAAATAAACAACAGAAGAATCAATGTAGTAACGTGTTCTGTGCATATGAAAAATACTATGGTGACAATTTGAACCATTAATACAATGAAAAGGTAATCTTTAGAATTAGAAGCATGATAAGACGATTATTTGATGAAAAATATTTTAGGGATTTACTCATAGTTAAATAAGTATTGTTGCATATCGCTTTTATGATTTTCTGTAATGGAAAGATGAGGTTTTCCATTCCATCTAAAGATCATGTTTCCATGTAGCAGCTTCCTATTTTGCAGCATAGCAATCAACATTGGATATAACCTTTTTTATGTCCACGAAAAGCCCAAAAGGGTAAGAATATACAACTATACTGCTAAGTGCAGATAACACAAGATATACGGAGAAACACTGAACCTGATTTTAGAAAAAAGTACAGAAACGATAGATTAGGTTCTGCAAATTGAAAAAACATGGTACTAAAGAATCTTGTATGGCTTCCTCAGTGGTTTGGTTCCATATGGTAAATGAAAGTAGCTAGTTGAAAAATGCGTTGCTGGGGTTGGCATGGCGAAGAAACAAGGTAACATGATTTTTGCTGTGACACTGATGCTTAGTCAAACCATAAAGTAAAGCCCATTATGAGCATCACCTGAATGTCACACAAACAAACAATCAGATTGTGCTTGCTTACTGGTTTGGTAAGTATTCATTTCTTCTTTTGATTCCTGGTGAAGTGAAATTTAGGTTTGTTTTCATATATGATCATTACCACTTATTTTGTTTCTTTTCTTTTGGCTAGATTATAATCCATATGTTAAAAGTTATTTATCTTTCACACAAAGCACAAGGTTACCATTTCTGGTTTGTGGTCAAATAATTCGTTTCAACAAACGAAGCTCCTGTTTGGATAATTCCTTGGTAAGTATTAATGAAATAAAAAAAAAATGGAAACAAAATGAATTAGACTTTTCTATACGTAAAATGAAGAAGTAAATAAAGTTTGTGAACATTCAAAATGTTGCTCTGTAATGATTACCCTTCACCAAAAGCTTGAAACTGCGGCTGAAGCTTCTACTTCAATACCTGCAGTGGTCAATGTTTCAATTTTCATGTAACTGCATTAGTACACAAAGTTATGGCCGTAAAACCAAGTTTGCGTGTATTCAAACTGCAACCGATGATCACATGGTCTCATCAAAACGAGGCCTTAAAAGTTTATTTTAACGATCAAAGAAAAATGAAAATGAAGGAAAGGTAGCATATATGAAGAAGGAAGGGCCACAACGATAGGCAAATGAGCGTGCAGAAACATTTTTGGTGAATGGCAATACTGCAATGAACAAAAGTCCAATATTAAAGTGATTCTGGTTTTGTTTCACGTGACTTGTTTTCACCTTTGTGTAGTTGTTTTGAGCCAGCAAAGTTGATCTTAAAAAACTATTAAATCAGACACCGTGCTATTATAATAAGGGAAACTCTCTTGAGAAATTTCACAAAGAGAGAGGGACTCATTTATCACGAGTACGTATCCCTTCGTTACTGGAAATGAAGACATTTTTTCAACAGTAAAGACTGATGTCATAGACTCTATGAGTCGGGGACATTATTGTTTATTTATAAATTATATCTAATATTTTTATTTCTTATTTATCTTTTTAATTTTTCAATTTTTAATTTCAAATGTTCAATCTAAATTCTTAATTCAATTGATAACATAAAAATTTATGTATTTTATTCTCCTTATTTTTTAACTTTAACTTCTGTTTTTTCAACAAGTTTTTTTAGATTTTCAAGGTGTTTTTTTTAATTATACTTTTCTTTTGTGATTTCGTTGTATTAAATTGTTTCTAATCATACATTTAGTCATTTGTCTTTTTTTTAATATTTTTATAATGTAAAATACTAATATTTTATATAATTATTTTTGTTTTATGACTTGTTTCAAATTGTTACCTAAGTTAATTTGTGAAGGAAATGGGCATTAAAGATCTAGATTTACTAGTTTCAAATGAGACAAAAATTTTATATAGTTAAACACAAGAATTAGATGAAATAATAATGAAAACCGCAACCCAATTACTCCATTGTAATCCTAATTATGGAACAAATGATCATTTTGTACGCCCTAAATGTGTCTAACTAGATATTGTTCAACTTGAATAGGAAAAGAATAGAAGTTTATTTTTACTATTACCTTATTTAGTAATACGCGGCGGCCTTTTGGAACTCCTTCATATGTCATTGGGCTTGAAATTATAAATCAGAATCGGTTGATTTTTTTTTAAACAGGTGAAGTCGTTAGGGTTGGTGATAACATTCAGACCGAAGTCGTCATGATATAAGTTGGTGTCTTTTTCTTTTCCAAAAGTAAAATTGTTATTATATAGGTCAGTTTCAATAAATCAGATAAGTGATAGTTATTAGGACTCATAACAATTTTTGTCTTTTATATATGTATATATGAAAGTGATATCGTCATGAGTCCTAACGACTTCACTTTTCTGATACACTGAAATCGATCTATACTGTATCATGACAACTTCAATTTTATAAAAGAAAAAAAAAAGAAACCAGTTTATATTATGACAACTTCAGTTTTATTATCGTCACAAGTCCTCACGATTTTACCCTATTTTATAAAAAAGTAAAAATCTATTGACCCAGATTTACAATTTCGGATTCAAAACAACTTGAAATACAAAAGAGGCGTCATTATACCATAAGTATTAATTTTCTCTCAACAGTTCTCAAACGGTAACAGATGCTAATGGCATATTTGTTCCAGAGATCAAGAAATTTTCATCCACAACAACTCATAGACCCTTTAGGCTTTAGCCCAAAATTCTTCCTTAACACTCTTGCCACTGCATTCTAATGGCATAGTGGAAATTTTCTCTTTAGACCTGAGCACAATTTCTAAAAGCAAGTCTCACTATATCTTATAAGAACTCCAGATGACAGTTTTCACGTTTTTCTTCTTCCCGCTGAGCCTCGTCTTGTTTTGGCTAATTTTGTAACTGTTTATCTTCTGTAGCTTCTGTAATTCAGGAAGACTCATTCGAAATATTCAGTGGTTTCTTCTTTCTTTCTTGTGCTCCAGTGTTCCATATTCTTTTCTCTCAAGTTTATTTGCGTTTTGCATCATTGCTTTTGTGTTTCATTTTTTCTTTTGAACCTGCTTATGCTTTTTCGTATTACTAGATTACATAGTAGGATCATAGTGCATTTCTTGGATTAAATCCCTTGCCTTACTCAAATTTTCGTTTCTGCCAAAGAGATAAAGCAAGCCAGCATATTGATCAATATCTGGAGACACACAAGCCATATTCACATGATAATGATAAATCTTTAAAATATTATTTAAGCCAATAACTTACCATAATTTAAGAAGTCTCTGAGAGCCGTATACTCCAAGTTGTTGTTATAATATATCATCTACCAACCATTGATTCTTGATCATGTGATCTATTTTCCTTTGTATAAACTATCCACATTAGATATTCATATAATAATTTATATAATGTTATTTTTATACTTGTCTTATTAGTTTTATTAATAAAACTAAAAAATCATAAAATTAATTATTATCTTTTGTTATAAAATTATTTTATTTTTTTAAAATAAAAAAATACAAAAAAAAAGAAACTTAATTTTCTAAAAAATTAGGAGAGAAGTATTTTATATATAAAATATAGACTGTGTTTATCTTCTTTATTTTAATTTATCTTTTACATTTTATTTATTTTCTAAAAGATTCAACTTGAAATAGTCATTACTTAATTTTTAATTACATCATAAATTTACATATTTAATTGAGTTTTTTTTTTTAATTTATTATATTGTGTATTAGACATATTATTTTTTATTTTCATTTAAATATTCGTATTTTTATTTTGTCATTAATTGACTGAATTTTTATCTTAACTCATTTATCAACTTGTCTTCTTTTTTTCTTTTAATTTTTTATAGCATTTCAATGAATTCGCTTTTAAGGATAAGCAAACCAACTAGATTCAAAGGAGATGGATAAAAATAATAAGCAAGTTGATAAAAAAAATAAAAAATGAAAAGATATCAAACAACATGAGACAAGAAGATATTAAATCAAAATAAAAAATAATCAATGAAATTTTTAATAAAATTTAGCTCTAATTTATAATTGTTAAAAATAATCTAAATGTTAATTAAAGTTTAACGTTAAATAAAAAAATACAAAATCAAACATTATATAAAATAAAAAAACCCACAATTTTACTGTCTTTGAATTAAAAATAATATCTAATATCTTATATATCAATATTTTATTATATATAAATATCTTAATAACTATAACTCATACATTAAAAAAAAATATAAATCCATCAAATATTAACTTCGTCAGCTCCGATACCTCCCGTGTAGAAATTCAAGAATGTTATTGTCGGATTTGAGGTTTAATGATTCTCGAGAATATTGTTAATTAGATTATTCCAAAAAATGGGAGTTATGTTATGACTTCCCTTCCCCCACCCACTCCATACTGATATAAAAGCATATAAAAACAAGATACACATGCAAACCACTACGTCTTTCTTAATCAGCAGCATCTTTTCTTTGCTTATGTTAAGTTCCCTTCGTTGACCACACTCGGGCACTATAAAGACCAGACACCAAACATAGATACCTACACGACACAAACATAAAGACCAGAAACAAAGTTTAACAAAAAAACTTCTATAATAAAAATTTATATATAACAATTACGAATCATAATCTAAATAACTAAAGATTAATATTTATATAAAAAACAGTATATCAAGTATACTTTATAATTTAATAAAAATCAACATGAACAATTATAAATAAAAAACAAAATCTAACAAAAAAAACTTTCGTAATAGAAATATATATAGAAAAATATATTAATTATATAATCACATAAATTAATGTAATAGAAATTAAATTATTTAAACATAAAAAATAAAAAATGTCACAAATTAAAATTAATTATAATATAATATATTATATACGTTTAAAAAATATTAAATTATTGATTATTTAGTGTTATGTTATATTTTTAATTTTAATATCGTTATTGTAAAACATAACTTGAAATTTATTTGTGTTTCTTAAATAAATGTTTAGTTTATTTTTCAGTACTTGCGTATCCAATATAATTTTTGAAATTGTTTTTATAAAAACTCTTTCTCTTTACTTCTACTTTCCTCTGCAATCCTATTTCTCTTGGCAAACCTTCAAGCGTCGCTGCGTCACTCTCGAAAAGGGATAGAGAAACGGCCGCGTCTTGTTACCGTGTCCAATAACTGGGCCGTGTCTGGCTCAGAGAAGAGTGTCCGACACCGCGTCATACACGCTTCCGACGAGTGTCCGCGTCCGCAACGCATCGGAAGCAGGGAAGCGCCGTGTCGGAGCTTCACCCCGAAGAAATGGAGAATGGAAGTGAGAAGAAATGGAATTTTGATGGGAAGCAGAAGCAGAAGGGTTCATCCGTGTCCGTGAGAGGAGCCTATAACATGTTGATGGAAAAAGTGAAAAACAGTGGAGACAAGAAACCTCTAATTCGTCTCTGTCGTGTAGATCCTACAGACAACCCACTCTATCGGACAAGCCTCGATGCTTCTCAAGCTGTTGCAACTGCTGTTCACTCTTATAACTACAACTCTTACTCTCCCACCGTTGGCTTACCCGATGCAAAGAGGTTTCTTCACTTTCAACTCTTATCTATACTAATTCAAACTACTCTCTCATGTAATACTAAGCATTTCTAATAACAGGGCCATTGCAAATTATCTCTCTGCTGATCTTCCATACCAGTTATCACCTGAGAATGTTTTTATCACTGTTGGTGGAACACAAGCTGTAGACATAATCTTACCAGTTCTTGCACGCCCTGGTGCCAACATTCTCCTTCCAAGACCAGGCTACCCGCAATATGATTCTCGTGCTTCTTGCTGCAACCTTGAAGTTCGTCACTTTGATCTTTTGCCCGAGAGAGGTTGGGAGGTGGACCTCGACTCCCTCGAAGCTGTAGCGGATCACAAAACAGTGGCTATGGTCCTCATCAATCCTAGCAATCCTTGTGGAAATGTGTTCACATACCAACACTTAAAAAGGGTACACATATATAGTCTTTAGTGCATGTTTGTTTCAGTGTTGGAAATGAAATGTGATGATTTCTCAGTGGTCTTGCAGGTTGCTGAGGTTGCTAGGAAACTTGGAATCTTTGTTGTTTCTGATGAAGTTTATGCTCATATAACCTACGGAAGCAATCCATTTGTCCCCATGGGAGTGTTTTCATCAATAGTCCCTGTCATTACAATTGGATCTTTATCAAAAAGATGGTTGGTTCCCGGTTGGAGAATTGGTTGGATAGCCACATGTGACCCTCATGGAATTTTTCACAAAACTGGGGTTAGATTTCTCCTTAATTATCATTTTCAACACCAAATGGAATAAATTTTTCTCCTTATCATCATCATCATATATTTGACTGATTATATTGTATGAATTTTGCAATTGTTTTCTTTCTTTATCAGCTGGTGAAAAATATGATCGACAATTTGGAAATCTCAACTGACCTTCCAACCATCTTGCAGGTAATAACCAATGAAAACCACCATAAGCAAAATAACATTTTTGTTTTCTTCTGAGCATAGATTAAATTCAAAATTCCATTTTGTTTACCCACGAAAGAAAAATTACAGCTAATAAGTTTACAGGCAGCAATACCTGACATCATTGGCAAAACCAAAGATGATTTCTTCGTAAAAAATCTTAGTATATTGAGGGAGACAGCAAATAAGTTCTATGATTTATGCAAGGAGATTCCTTGCTTAACATGCCCAAACAAACCAGAAGGAGCCATGAGTGTGTTGGTAAGTGGCAAAGAGCTTTAAGGTTGTCATCATGTTATTGCATTAACACTGGATCACATATGATCAATTAATAGTAAATTGAATGGGGCAGGTGAAAATTAACTTTTCGCAAATTAAGGACATTATTGATGACATGGATTTCTGTGCCAAGCTAGCCGAAGAGGAATCTGTCATTCTTCTTCCTGGTAATATGTTTTTCTTCTTCTGCAATCTTAGTTTCATTACTTTCGTAGTAAATTTGTCTCTATTGATGATGATCATTGATACTAGGTGTTATGGTTGGACTGAAGAATTGGGTTCGAATTAGTTTTGCTGTGGATCCTTCCGATATTGTAGATGGCTTCAGCAGGATAAAAGCATTTTGCCTTCGATATGCAAAGATGTCATGAAGTCATCTCAGAAAAAGCCACCAAATTCGTCATGTTACATGGTAAAGGGTGGGAAGTGTTGTTTTCTTATCCATGTTATATTTATGAACATCATTGACAAAGAAAAAATGATTTTTTGACTACTAAATTTTGACAACTTTCTCTTACAATATTAGATATCATATTTTAAGTGGGTTTTCACTTTTCCTTTCTCTCATTCTCAATATTCCAAAACCATTTAAAAGATGACATCTCATGTTATAAAAGAAAGTTGTCAAAATTTAGCAGTCAAAATATCATTGTAATTTGGCAAAATATATATGTATGAAGATACTCACCTCCTTTTTTTTTATATTATCACTTTAATCCATTTTCTAACATATAAATTGTTAAAAATGTGATTATAAGATCGATTTTTTTCTGTAGTAGTACAAATACAAAAAATAATCACCCAAATAGCACACTGTATATTTTATTAATGGATCAGAATTTTGTTCTCGAAAATCGAAATTCTGACCTTGTTTTTTTCTTAAATTGTTCCAAAATCAGTTAGACTTCGATTAATCGAATTTTGAGCTGAATATTTTTTCTTTAATTTTCGTTTTTTTTTTAAATTGAAGAGAAAGCTAAAATTTTTGTTTATTTGTTTAGTTTTATTCCTTTTATAGGGAAAGGAAAAAAAATTAATGGTAAGAATTATAATAAATTAATTTAGTAATTGTTGATGATAATTCATGTAATTCTTTGAAACAATTAAATATTGAAAAATTTATAATTATATTTTGAAATAAATTAAGTTTAGTATTATTGTAATGTATAGATTATTAAAAAATATATGTTCAAAATAGAGGAATAAATAATCGATTGAAAAGTTGTTAAAGGAAAAAAATTTTGATTGTAAAATTATATTGTAAAATAAATTGATTTTATTATTATTTTGTTGTTGTTGAAAGTTTATAAATTTGGCAGTGATGATTTGTTATTCAAATTTGATGTGTGAAGTTTTAAATAATTAACTGTTTTTTAAGTAATTATTTTTAGTTTGAATTATTGTACAATTAAGTATTTTTCTACTTCTACAAATAATCTTCGATCAATCACTTATTCCTTGATTTTTAAAATATAATTTTTAATTATGTATATATTACATGTCAAATAATAAAAAAGTTAATTTATTTTAAAATATAATTAAAAATATAATTATTTAATAAAAAAATTTAATGAAAACGAAAATTAAAATTAAAAAAATTCAGTTCAGAATTCGATTTCTCGATAACCGAATTCTTACTGATTTCCAAGTTATTTTCAACAAAAATGAAAGTTAGGATATGATTTTTCATAAACCAAATTCTAAACCAATTTCAAAAGTGTGCTACTCCCGTAAATATTAGGCGCAGTAGATAAGAAAATAAAAAGGAAAACCGTGCTATTTTAGAAAAAAAAAATCTTATAAGATCATTTGCGAAAGCAATTCTTATTAACTTTTATTAAATAGATCATTTTTAATTTACGCCTAAACTAATTTTTAATTTAAAAATAAATGCTTAAATTATATAACAAAGACTTATTTAATAAGACTTGAGATGTGCGGTAAGATTAACTAAAACAAAGACAATTTTACATCTTTGTTTACAACTTTATAGGATTCAATATGAGACTTTATTATGAATTAAGTTTCTAAGTACATATTTTTTCTAATTTTTAATTCTTATGTTTATCTTTCTAATATGACGACTTAAAATATTATTTTTTTACACATTATATATGGCTCTAATAATACTAACAACTTTGATTATATTCATAAACACGCAAAAACATATTATAAATATTATAATTTTTCAAGCAAGTGTTTCTTTTATCATACTTAACCTAAGTTTCTTAAAAATATAAGAAAATTATAATTAAATAACTAATATTCGATGAAGAAATTGTTAAATTATTATCAAAATTCTGTGTAGAGATAATTAAAATTCATATTATTCTGGTCAAAAGGTACGAGGTCTCACCAGCTAAAACATTTAAAGTATTCTATCCCTCCAATAGCTTTATTTATATTCTCTCTTCTGAAAAAGAGACATTAAGATGAGGTAATTTGATGATATCTAGGTCAACATTGAGCAAGACATTTGGAAATAAACCAAAAAGGCAACCTATTATGATTCTAACAATGCAAGAATTTTCATCGTACATAATCGTTTGATTAAAAAAGTTGTCCATAAGCTTTTTGAGACCAATCAATCTCATCTTTTAAATGGTTGTCCAATTTAAAGGTATCAAATAGTTGGTTTTAACCCTATGATGGTGGTCATATTTTTAAGAGAGTGGGAAAAAGAGACCCCATGAAAGAGATCTAAATGCAGATCTTTGTTACCTAAATGCATAGTCACAAGAAAAAGTGACATATTGAGAGAATATATGTCGAATTTTCTAAGTTGAATAGGACTGAAGATTTCAATCTTTTCTAAATGAGGTTTGAACCCTTTTAATATCTATTTCTATTAGTTAGTTGTTCTTCTTGTAGTGGGACTAACTGAATTACTACATGAGATTTACCTACTAATTTTTATATATGGATTTTATATATGGATTCCATCTCTTTGACTCATTAGATATTCTTATATTTGAAGATGTTTTTCTAGATCATGTTCCAAACAATTACTATGAAACTCTTCACCTGTAATTCTTTAAACCTTAAAGAGAGGGTTCATCCAATTGAACAATTGGATTATTAGTATCATATTTGAAATTATGTGAAAAAGTTGAATTTGTCCTGTTTTCATCTTCACAATTAACTTTCATTCTATCACTTTTAAAAAATGAATCTTTTCTTTTATTATTCACTAATTTATGTATTTAGAAAAAAAAATTAAGACTAAATATTAATTTATCATAATTTAATAAAAAATTGAGAGACGTAAATACTAGAATAAAAATATATGATAATCAAGTCACAATTAAAAATTGGTTATGAGAAAATACACAGTACAATATTTATTCTTCTATATTCAATAATTAAATTAATATCTTTACTATCAAATGAGACGAGATATAATTACTTTTGTTTTCAAAAATGGAAGATAACATATAAGAAATGATAACAAAAATGATGTGTCTTGTTATGTTGAAAAACAAAAAAAAAAAAAAATTTTTTTTATTATGTTTTAATTTTATTTTTTTAAAAATTCTAAAAATA